>Ga0209630_10002303_pt1 | contig 18632 bp, 17 predicted proteins | sample COG_01_FD_184745 | JGI IMG/M metagenome (GOLD analysis project Ga0209630, IMG submission 184745) | Pelagic Microbial community sample from North Sea - COGITO 998_met_01 (SPAdes) (version 2) | ecosystem: Environmental > Aquatic > Marine > Neritic zone/Coastal water | place: Helgoland, sampling... | reverse complement strand
ATATTCCACTAAAGACTATTCATTGTCTAGAAAACCAAACTGATGAATATCTGGAGATCATCGAGGTTCAGAATGGAGTATCTCTGGGTGAAGATGACATTGTAAGGTTTTCTGATAAATACAATAGAGTTTCAGAAAAAGACTACTTATAACGTTCTGTGATCTTTATTTATACAAACGCTTTATTTTCCAGTCTGTACGTAATGAGCTCATAAGTAGATTTTCTCGTAGTAAATTAGGTGGCTTATGGGTGATTATTAACCCTTTATCGCAAGTGCTAATTTATACATTAATCCTTTCTCATATACTTGCCGCTAAGTAACCTGGTATAGAGAGTCAATATGCCTACGCAATTTATCTAATAGCGGGCTTACTAGGGTGGATATTATTTAGTGAAATATTTGGGCGTTGTTTAAACATTTTTATTGAACATGGCAGTCTTATCAAAAAGATGAGCTTTCCTAGAGTTACGCTAATAGCTTGGGTTAGTTCAAGATTGTCTTGAGTTAACGATTGCGTCTGTGCGCCCGTTGCGCATGACTTTTCTTGAAACCTTATTGAGACTCAGGTATGTACCTTAGAGGTTATGGAAACTACGGATGCAACAGACGCACAGACGCATTTCTTGGATTGCGAATATTGCCCGGCTGGGGACTATCGTTTTGAAGAAGACACAGGGAACTAGTTGATGACAGAAGACACGTTTGTGAATGATCGTGTTAGAGCACTACGAAACAAAAGATTAGGACATGTTGGATTACTTTATAAACGGTGGACGTTGAAATGACTGCACCAACTTATGCCATTGTCGATTGGGGAACGAGCAGCTTTAGAAGTTGGTCAATTGACTCTACTGGTAATATCCTAAGCACGGATCAAAACAGCAGTGGCATGTCTACTTTAGGCCCTGATGAATTTACATCAGTGCTGGAAAAAAGTATGGAAAATCTATCTGTCTCACAATCAGTTCCCGTGGTTATTTGTGGCATGGCTGGTGCTGCTCAAGGGTGGCTTGAAGCCCCCTATGTCGATATCCCCACTGAGCTGAACGAAATTCATCTTTCAGCTGTCAAACCTACCAACACCGCGCGTGACGTTTGGATTATCCCTGGCCTCGCGCAAAAAAAAATGGATGCACCCGACGTTATGCGTGGAGAAGAAACACTTCTGTTTGGTGCGCAGCTTCTTGGCGCTGGTGACGGCGTATTTTGTATGCCAGGAACGCATTCTAAATGGGCGTTCGTGTTAGGTGGCCGTGTAAAAAGCTTTCAAACCTCAATGACGGGCGAAGTTTTTGCGCTGCTTTCAAAGACATCGACATTGGCTTCCTACATCACTGACGACGTTGGGGACATTACAACGGACCCCGCATTTGCGATTGCTGTTCACGAAGCGCTCAACAACCCACATCAAATTCTTAATTTTCTTTTCTCTATTCGGTCGGCTCCGCTTTTGTCCGAAGCGGCGCGTGGCCCAGGATTGGCCGCACGATTGTCGGGCTTGCTAATAGGTCTGGAAATCGCTGGAATGCTCAGTACAAATTTAACAAAGGTTTCGCTGATAGCATCGGGCGAAATCTTGAAAGCTTACGAAGCAGCACTCAAAATTTCAGGCATGTCCGTCACCGTATTGGACGCCTATGAATTAATCCGTGCGGGGCTTACCCATTATGCGCAACTAATTACCGGACATACGCAAGATTAAGAAAGAAACCAATGACCAACGCCTTAAATATTTTGGAAAACATGCACTACAAAATCGTGGGCATATTACGCGGTATCACCCCCAGCGAGATAGAGGCGCACTTACCGCGTCTACTCGAGGCCGGTTTCGAAGCGATTGAAATCCCGTTGAATTCACCTGATGCATTCACATCTATCAAAATTGCAACTGACATGATCAAGGCGCAGGGAAGAACTGACCTTTTGATCGGCGCAGGAACCGTCCTGTCAGTCTCAGACGTGGAAAAAGCTGTTGCTTGTGGTGGAAACCTTATTGTCAGCCCTAACAGCGATACAGCGGTTCTGGACGCTTGTTGCAAAGCGAAGGTTGTCTCCATCCCCGGCTTTATGACTCCGACCGAGGCCTTTCAGTCAATTTCTGCTGGGGCGACCGCCTTGAAGCTGTTTCCAGCAAATTTGATTGGCGTTGACGGCTTGCGCGCGATGAAAGCTGTGTTGCCAAAAGATATCGATGTCTTGGTTGTTGGCGGCATCGACGAAACGCAATTGGGTACATACTTCTCAGCCGGCGCGACGGGCATGGGAGTTGGTTCAAGCCTCTACAAACCCGGCCAGCAGCCAGAGGAAACGTACCGTAATGCGCGTCGCATTATCGGTACAGCCGAGAGTCTCAAGGGCTAGATTCATCTGATCTAACTGAAGACTACATATTATATTTGTCAAAAATTACGTAGTAATAAATATTCTAGACTTATTAAAAAAAAAGATAGAGGGTAAAGCAATGTTACAATTGGCCCGATAAAGACCATCTCTATTCTTGCAGTTGTGGCTATGGTGAGACTTAAGCCTGAAAATACTATCCAAAGCAAAGGTGGTATAGCTTTAGTAGCTTTTATGGCAAGAAAAATAGAGAGCGTAGCAAAAAATGCTGCAATCGCAGTTGAGCTACCTGTAATGCCTGAGAACATAGATGTATGTGCAGCAAGGGCCAACAGAGCAGAAAAAGCTGCAATTTCATATCGAAAAAAGTACTTCGATATATAGAAAATGATAACGCTTGAACCTGTCATGATGACAATGTTCGACAGAAGGATAATTTGTATCAAATAAATATTGGGAAAGCTAATGAATATTAGGGTATAAAAAGCCTGCACTAATGGCGTGGGAAATTTAAACCAAGTTTCAATATCTAAAAGGTAAGTTGAATTGCGCGACTCTGCTAAGGTCCAAGCAAGCTCGCCAGATCCAAAACTCTTTGTCATATCCAGATCACCAGATAAGACGAAGTAGCTCGATATTACTGGAAAAATTAACGTTGAAATAAAAAATAAAATTTTAAACCAAGCTGCAGGAGATACTTGTTCGTAATGGTGGTCTGCATGGAATGCAAAAAAAGGTTTAACTTTGTTTTTATACATAATGTTTAAGAACCTCTGAACCATATTTAAAATAAAGGAAAATTACATAGCTTTAATGATAAACTATTATTCCTGTAATGCAGGGCGTTCCATTGTAGTACCTGACAACTGCTCAAAAAACAAACGTTCAACATCTTTAATGTCTTGCCTGTCTAGGTTCTGTTCAATTGTAATTGTTTGGGAGAACATTTAAAGATAATATTAAAGGTATTGGGTTAAATTTAGGTAGTGGGAATGGATTTAGCGTAAAAGAAATTTTGCAAGAAGTAGAAGAATTTACCGATGAAAAGATTGATGTGATTTATGAAGATAGAAGGCCTGATGATTCTACTAAAGATATGTTAAAACTAGATTATGATTATTCCTCATTAAGAGATATTATTGAAACATTATGAATATATCTAATATTTACGCTGAGCTTGGAGAAGGGCTCTATATAGATAAAACCAATGCTAGTATTTATTGGGTTGATATTGCTAATAGTATGTTGTTTGTGGCGACACCTTTCGTAATAGTTAAGAGTTATAAGCTTAGTAAACAAGTCTCTACTGTTTTATACGTCAATAATAATCTAGTATATTTGACCAGCTCTGATGGAATTGTAATCTTTAATGTTGCAACACGCTCATTAAATTTAATTGATAAAACCCCAAATTTTTTCTCATCAAAAGCTTATCGCTCTAATGATGGAGTGATGATTTCAGATGCTATCTATATTTACGGCATTATGAATAAGAGCCTTGATGCTACTGGTGCAATAGTAGTTTCAAAAAATAAACAATCGCATGTTGTCGCTGATGATATCTTCATTCCAAATACTTTTATCAACATACCAGGTACAAACGATTTGTTAATCACAGATTCAATGAAGTATAAAACTTTTAAATTTCAATTTTCCAAAGATTGGGAGACTGTTATCTGTAAAAATATATGGCTTGACTTGTCAGAAGAAGAGTTAACCCCGGATGGTGGCTGTATTTCATTAGATGGTAGAATTTTTATTGCCATCTGGGATGGTTTTAAAATTATAGAGTTGGATGTCGATGGAAATATAATAAATGAATTTGAGGTTCCTGTTCCAAGACCAACAAACTGTGCTTTAGATGCAACCGAAGAGAAATTATTTGTAACTAGTGCGTACGAGGGACTCTCCAATAATAAAAGAAAGCAGTACCCATTGTCAGGTTCGATTATTGAGGTGGATATTAGGAAGTGTTAGTTAGTATTATTATCAGAACCCTTAATGAGGGTAAATACCTAGAAGAGTTATTGAGGGCTATAGATACACAGGAAAAAAATGGATTTCTTGTCGAGGTTGTCATTGTTGATTCTGGCTCTAAAGATAAAACTCTTGATATAGCCAATAAATACAAAGCAAGAGTTACTTATATTAATAAAAAAGATTTTACATTTGGAAGGTCTTTAAACATTGGTTGTAAGTTTGCAAATGGCAAGTATTTGGTTTTTATTAGTGGCCACTGCATCCCCTTTAATAAAAGTTGGCTTCAGGAATTAGTTGATCCATTGATAAAAAATAAATGTGATTATACATATGGGAGGCAAATTGGAAGAGACACCACTAAGTTTAGTGAGAATCAAGTCTTTGAGCAGTACTTTCCAATAAAATTAGGCACCGCTGTAAACAATATTTTTTGTAATAATGCCAATTCTGCTATGACAAGAATAGCATGGAGTAAATATCAATTTAATGAGGAATTAACCGGCCTTGAAGACATGTTTATGGCTAAGCAAATATACCAAGATAATGGAAGTATTGTTTACGTAGCAAGCAGTATTGTGTACCATATTCACAATGAATCTTGGAAGCAAGTAAAGGTCAGATATGAGAGAGAATCAATTGCACTACAAAAAATTATGCCTGAAATAAAGATAAGTTTGTGGGATACCCTGAAATTTATTTTAACAGGTATCTTTAAAGATGCCCAGGTTGCATTACGTCAGAAGGTGTTATTTAAAGAATTATTGTCAATTATAGTATTTAGAGTTATGCAGTATTATGGAGCATATAAAGGAAATCATTTTTGTCGTAAGTTATCTCATGAAGCAAAGATGAATTATTTTTACCCCAAAAGTTAGACGCGTTTATTAAATGAAAAAACAAAAAATTGTGGCATTGCTGCCAATGAAAGCAAACAGTGAAAGAGTTAAAGGGAAGAATTTTAAAGAGTTTAATGGGAAGCCGTTATTTCAGTGGACGCTTGATGCTCTTCTTACAATCAAAGAAATTGATCAAGTAATTATTAATACTGATGCAAGAGAGGTCCTTGCAGAAAATGGTTTGATTGAAACTGATAGAATTGTAATTAGAGATAGAAAGCAAGAAATATGTGGAGATATGGTCTCCATGAACTTGATCATTGAAGACGATATAAAAAATGTGGATGCTGATATTTACTTGATGACACACACAACAAATCCACTAATAACCTCTAATACAGTTGGGGGGGCTTTAGAGTCTTTTAAAACACAAAATAATAGAGGAAATGCAGACTCTCTGTTTACAGTTGATAAGATTCAAACTCGTTTTTATAGAGAGGATTGTAGCGCAGTAAATCATGATCCGGATAATCTTCTTCGTACGCAAGATTTAGAGCCTTGGTTTGAGGAAAACTCAAATTTATATATTTTTACAAAAGAATCTTTTGATAAAACAAATGCACGCATTGGGAAAAATCCTATGATGTATGAAACGCCTAAATTTGAATCCATTGATATTGATACGCCAGATGATTGGGATTTTGCCATTGTTGCAGGCAGCTATTTTCTTGGTAAAGGAGAATAAAATGAAAATATTAGTAACTTGTCCGCCAATGCTTGGAATGATTGATAGTTTTAGACATCTTTTTGAGGAAAAAGGCATAGAATTGAGCACGCCTAATGTTACTCAAACTATGTCTGTAGAAGAATTAAAAGAGATCGTTCCAAAACATGATGGTTGGATTATTGGTGATGATCCCGCAACACGAGAAGTGTTTGAAGCTGGTAAGAACGGAAACTTAAAAGCAGCTGTTAAATGGGGGATTGGTGTCGATAATGTTGACTTTGATGCTTGTGCTGATTTAGATATCCCTGTGATTAACACGCCCGATATGTTTGGTGGAGAAGTTGCAGATATTGCTATGGGGTATGTCATTGCTTTAGCACGAGAAACATTTGAAATTGATAGGGCCGTAAGAAAAGATGAGTGGATAAAGCCAAGAGGAATTTCTTTGTCAGGAAAAACAATTGCTATAGTTGGTTTTGGCGATATTGGGCAAAGTACTGCTAAGCGTTTGTTAGCGGCTGACATGAATGTTATTGCTTATGATCCATTTGCTGATAGCAACCCTAATTTATTAGAAGTACAGCAAGCGGTATGGCCTTCTCGTATTGAAGAAGCAGACTTTATAGTAGTTACCTGCTCTCTAACAAAGTCTAGTTATTATATGGTTAATGATGATATATTTGAGAAGGCTAAATATGGTGTTAGAGTTGTAAACGTAAGTAGAGGTCCAGTTATTAATGAAGCCTCTCTAGTAAAGGCTCTTAAATCAGGAAAAGTCTATTCTGCAGCTCTTGATGTGTTTGAAATAGAGCCACTGCCAATGGATTCATATTTACGAACCCATCCTCATTGTATTTTTGGATCTCACAATGCATCGAATACTTCAGATGCTGTTGTGCGTACAAGTCATATTGCTATAGATAAAATCTTTAATTTTTTAAGCATTACTAAATAATGAGAACTATATTAATTACTGGGTCCAATGGGGCAATTGGCCAAGGGCTTTGTGAAAAATTCACAGAGAATGGTTGGAGGGTAATTGGTGCAGATTTAAATGAAAATAGCAAAGGAAGTACGGATACTTATCTTTCAATCGATCTTGATCGTTTATGTAAAGATGTTACATACTGCAGTAAAATTATAAGTAATATCCTTGATAAATGTGAAAGTGGCCTTGATGTGTTGGTTAATAATGCAGCAACTCAAATTCTTGCGCCAATGGAAAAATTAACTTCTGGAGATTGGCAATCAACCATTAACATCAATTTAAATTCAGTATTTATACTAATCCAAGCATTACTTATGAAATTAGAAGCAGTAGAAGGTAATGTAGTTAACATCTCCAGTATTCATTCCACATTAACCAAACCAAATTTTAGTGCGTATACGACAAGTAAAGCGGGTCTAGTCGGTTTAACCAAATCATTGGCTGTTGAGTTAGGACATCGAATACGTGTTAATGCAATTTGTCCTGCAGCTATCGAAACTTCAATGCTACATGCTAGTTTTATTGACAACCCTAAGGGACTTGAAAAGTTAGAGAAATTTCATCCAAGTAGGAGTATAGGGTCGATATGTGACGTTGTAAATGCAGTATTATTCATGACCGACAATCGTAATTCTTTTTTAAATGGTTCAATCTTGGGTCTGGATGGCGGGATTGCAAGTCGTTTACATGATCCAGATTAACTTTTACAAAGGTATATGGCAATATTAAAGCATTTTTATAACTCAAGTAAGTCACTTTATCAAAGTAAACAATTGATTTTAGATTTGTCAGTCAACGAATTTAAATATCAGTTTTTAGGTTCTTATTTAGGAGTATTTTGGGCAGTTCTCCGCCCATCAATTTTTGTTACTGTTATATGGTTTATATTTTCTGCTGGCTTTAAAAAATCCCAAATAGAAAGTGAGACTCCATTTATTTTGTATTTATTAACTGGCTACCTTCCATGGATATTTTTCTCTGATGCACTTTCAGGTGGAATGAACTCAATTTTGAACAATTCATTTTTAGTAAAAAAAGTGGATTTTAAAATTAATATACTACCTATAGTTAAAATCATTTCTGCGTTTTATTTGCACGGAATATTTATTTTAATCATGATTGGAGTCATGTTAATGTATGGATATTATCCAACCTTATATTGGATACAACTACCATTTTATGTTCTCTGTCTCAGTATGTTACTATTAGGCCTAGGATGGCTCACATCGTCACTCAGAGTGTTTACAAAGGATGTAGCTGAGGTAGTAGCAGTTATCCTGCAAGTAGGGTTTTGGGTGTCGCCAATTTTTTGGTCATTAAGCGTCATTCCTGAGAAATATGTATGGATATTAAAACTTAACCCAATGGTTTACATTATTAACGGCTATAGAAATACGTTTATTAATAACATTTGGTTTTGGGAGGGTGCTGAGTTCGCATTGTATCTTATTACATCGATAGTTATTTTAATACTAGGTATCATTATATTTAAAAGGCTAAAGCCACATTTTCTGGATGTTTTATGACTAAAAAATTAACCATCATAAGAGCTCAGAAAATCTCAAAAGCTTACAAGCTTTACGATCAACCGATAGATAGGCTAAAAGAGTCACTTAGTTTTTTTAACACAAAGTATCATAAAGAATTTTACGCTTTAAATGACGTTTCATTTGAGCTTAGCAAGGGTGAATCGCTCGGTGTGATAGGAAGAAATGGAGATGGTAAATCAACACTTCTTAAGATCATTGCAGGAATATTACCAGCAACTTCAGGACAAAGTAATGCAATAGGACGAATCTCTGCTATTCTTGAGTTAACCTCGAATTTAAAATCAGAACTTACTGGGTTAGAAAATATAGAATTAAACCTTAAAATAAGTGGCTTCAAGAATAATGAAATTAAAAATAAAATTAAAGAGATTAAGGAATTTGCAGAAATAGGCGAGTTTATTAACCAGCCTGTAAAAATATATAGCAGTGGAATGAAGTCTAGACTTGGTTTCGGTATTGCAACTTCAAGTGAGCCAGATATCCTAATACTCGATGAAGTACTTGCAGTTGGAGATTTTGATTTTCAACAGAAGTGTTTGGCAAAAATAAATTCTATGCGTGAAAGAATTTCCATGATTTTTGTTTCGCATTCTATGAATAGTATCAGACTATTTTGTGACCGTGTCCTTGTATTAGAAAAAGGTAATTTAGTTTTTGATGGAAAACCAAAAGATGCTGTAAGCTACTATCTACAACAAAAAGAAGATAAAAAAAATAAACTTCATGAGAAATCTAGCCCTATAGGCCAAATTAAAGAATTTTATGGAGACTTGTTCCATAATAAAGAGAAGATTTATGATATTAAATTTGGTTGGAACAAAACAAAATATAAAAATAATGATGAAATGATATTAGATTTTTCTTTTAAATTATACTTTAAGCCAAGAAATTTAGTCATTGGTGTCCCGTTATGGGATGAGAATGGCAATATTGTTACTGGAGTTTCTACTGATATGAAAGAAATAAGGATCAAGCCAAGTCAGAATGACTTCTATTCAGGGAGATTAATTTTAAATAACATTATTAATCCAGGAAAATATGTCAATGTTTTATCTATATATGATGGAGCAGAGGCTCTGTTCAGAGAGGTTGATAAATTTGAAACTATAAATAACGAGCATCGTTTCTTTGGATACATAACTCCTGAACATACATGGCATATAAATGAAAGATAAATATAATAATTTTGTTATTTCTTTTGATGATGATCAAGAGTTTGATAATTGGTATGAAAATATTAATAAGTCATTTCCTGACATCGATAAGGAAATATTTAGTGATATTTGCAAATTTATTTTAAGAGTAGATAAATCTATTATTGGTAGATTCGCTGGAGATATAAGAGATTTAATAGCTTTGGCATCATCTAGATATGTAACTTCAAAAAAAATGATTAACTCTGATGTTTCTAATTTAGCGCATGTGGAAATTGGTACACTCTTTGGTGCTTCAGCTATTTTAACTGATCATATTATAAAGGCTAATAGTGCTAGCAATAAATTTCAAAATATTATGATAGACCCTTTAAATGGTTACTATGGTAACTCTAGTGATTTAGTAACTGGCTTAGAAGTAAATGCCAAAACATTACTTAAAAATTTAAAACTGTTTAATGTTGAAGGCTATGAATTAATTCAAAAATATTCAACTGACAAACATGCAATAAAAAAAATCAAAGAGTTCAGCATAGCAAGTCTATTTATTGACGGAGATCATTCTTTCTCAGGATTATTGAAAGATTGGAATAACTTTAATAAAGAAGTCATGAATGGTGGCCATGTCATTATTGATAATGTGAACGACAAGAATTGGCCAAATATTAACCTTTTTATAGATGAGCTAAAGTCAAAAATTGGAAAGCAGTGGGAAATTATATATGAAGGCAGCGTTACTCTTGTTTTAGAAAAAAAATGTGATGATATTTTACTTATAGATACAAAGTTTGATTTAAATACAATTCATAATATTGAAAAACAAGTTGATCAAAAGTTCTATAAATTAATCAATAATGAAAAAAGCAGGATCAATACTAGAGATCAAGACATTAAGAAGCGAGATGGACAGATTCTGAGTTTAGAGAAGCAGCATTCCAAAGCCTTAGAAAAAATCAATACCAGAGATCAAGACATTAAGAAGCGAGATGGACAGATTCTGAGTTTAGAGAAGCAGCATTCCAAAGCCTTAGAAAAAATCAATACCAGAGATCAAGACATTAAGAAGCGAGATGGACAGATTCTGAGTTTAGAGAAGCAGCATTCCAAAGCCTTAGAAAGAATCAATACCAGAGATCAAGATATCACAAAAAGAGACGGACAGATTCTAAATTTAGATAAGCAGCATGCTAAAGCCTTAGAAAGAATCAATACCAGAGATCAAGATATCACAAAAAGAGATGAACAGATTCTAAATTTAGGCAAGCAGCATGCTAAAGCCTTAGAAAGAATCAATACCAGAGATCAAGGTATCACAAAAAGAGATGAACAGATTCTAAATTTAGGCAAGCAGCATGCTAAAGCCTTAGAAAGAATCAATACTAGAGATCAAGATATCAAAAAAAGAGACAGACAGATTCTGAATTTAGATAAGCAGCATGCTAAAGCCTTAGAAAAAATCAATACCAGAGATCAAGATATCAAAAAAAGAGACGGACAGATAAATATTCTGCTAATCAAGTCCGAAAAGGATAGAGTATTAATTCAAAAGTTAACTAATTTACTTAAATTGATTAATAAACCTCTTTCTTTGTTAAATTTGAAGCTTAAAAGAACAATTAATGTATTTTTAGCAGGACTTAAGTGATGATTCAATGTCATAATATAGCATAAAATTTATTTCAAAAGAGGGCTAACGAGTAAGATATGAAAAAACGAAGCAGACAGGTTCCGAGTTTAAGAAAACAGCACCCTAATGTGTTAGTAAGTGTAATAATTCCAATTTATAACGTTGAAAGGTTTTTAGAAAAGTGCTTGAAATCAGTAATAAGTCAAACATTAAAGGGTATTGAGATTATTGCTGTCAATGATGGCTCAACCGATAATAGTGTTAGAATATTAAAAAATATAAGTACGACTACCAGCATTATAAAAATTATTAATCAAGATAATCAAGGGTTATCCGTTGCAAGAAATACTGGAATAAAAGCTGCCAAAGGGGAGTTTTTGTCATTTATTGATAGTGACGATACAATTTCACCTACGATGTTAGAAAAAATGTATAACAAGGCTGTTAATGAAAATTCAGATATTGTTTGGTGCAGGTATCAACAAGTGGATCATAGAGGTTCAGTTTTATATGTTAGTGGCAGTATTCCTGACTCATCAAGAGGGGAAATGTTTAAGCGTATTCTATCATCCAAAGTTAGTACAATGGCCTGTAATAAGATTTTTAGAAGAGAGTTGTTTATTGAAAATAAAATACTTTTTCCGATAGGACTTTACCATGAGGATATAGCAACAATATACAAGTTGTTTTATTTCGCCAAATCTTATTCGGGAATAGATGATATTTGTTACTTTTGGCTCAGGAGGGATAACTCAATAAGTAAGACTCTGACTCAAAAGCATATAGATGATCTATTTACTAATATCAGGCTAACGAAGGAATTCTTAATACAGGAAAATATTTTTGAGAAGTTTGAAATTTATTACTTAAGACGGTCTTTTCATTTTTTATTAGGAATAATGGATAGGGTGCACAATTTTAAAAATCATTCATTAAATTCGATTAATGTAATTACAGATGTATTTGATAAATTAAAAGCTGAAGGACTTGTTGAAAAAAATACATTAATTAAGTTAAGTGAATATGACATAAATTTATATAGAAAATTTCAAATGTGGGAAGATTTTTTGGATAGATTGGATACAACAGAATCCCCAAGTGACACTTTAAAAATGCTGCGATTGAAGGAAATAGAAGTTATATCTTTAACGCAAGAATTATTTGATATAAAGAATTCAGTTGAATATAAAATTTTTGATAAAACAAGAAGGTTTCGTGGTGTACTGTTTCCAGAAGGAAGTAGAAGAAAAGAGTTTGTAAGATCATTTTTTATTGAAAAGAAGGGCGTTAAAAATACAGTAAATAAAGATCTTTTAAAAAAAGAAAAGCAGACGCCAATGCTTGATGTGGCAATGAAAATATTAAAAGAAGAAGAAAAAGGACTCAAAAGATTAAAAAATAAATTTAAGGGTGAGCGCTGTTTTATTGTTGGCAATGGACCGTCATTAAATAAATGTGATTTGTCACTTTTAAAGGATGAGTATAGTTTTGCAGTTAATGGTATTTTTTATAAGACAGAAGAAATGGGATTTAAACCAACTTTCTATATGGTTGAAGATGGGCATGTTGTGGATGATAATCTAGCCAAAGTGAATGAATATGATACAGAATATAAATTCTTTCCATCTTTGTACAAGAATAAAATAAAAAAAACTGATAACACATATTTTTTCGCAGCAGACTTAGGTTTTTATAGAGGAGATCATTCTTCATTTGAGCAACCTAGGTTTTCTTTTGATTTTTCAAAAGTTGCCTATTGTGGTCAATCCGTTACCTATTTAAACATGCAATTGGCTTATTATTTAGGGTTTGCAGAAGTTTATCTCATTGGTATGGATTTTTCTTACCAAATTAGACAGACTGATGAGGTACGTGGTCAGACACTAATCTCAAATGAGGATGATATTAACCACTTTCATCCAGATTACTTCGGTAAGGGTAAGAAATGGCATGACCCAAAAGTTCATAATGTTTCAAAAAATTATCAATACGCTAAAGAAAAATTTGAAAAAGACAAAAGAAAGATTTTGAATGCAACAGTTGGCGGTAAATTAGAGTTATTTGATAGAGTTGATTACAATGAGTTGTTTTAATTGAGTATTAAATATGAACAAAAAAGCAAATGAGAGTAATTTAATTAATAGATATTCAATATTGACCTTAAGCCATCTTGGGCTATTTTTTATTATCAATGCAATTCACTTTCATTTTTTTAATGTTAATGTGATACTATATACGTTGCTCTTCGACTTAATTGTTTCACTGTTAGTAGTGGTTATTGGTCTCGCTATTATAAACAAAAATTTCTATTTGAATAAAAATGTGTTACTCACAATATTATTTCTTATTGCTACGTCTCAAGCTCTTGTTATCTATGCTTTCGTAGTGCCTACAGCAATTGAAAGGTCACTTTCTGTATATTTATTAGAAAGAGTGGAAAGTAATCAGGGCATGCTATCGATTTCAGATTTTAATATTATAGCTAAACATGGATACTTTAATGACATGAAAGTTGTCGAAACTAGAATTGACGAACAAATTGCTACTGGATCAATTATTATTGTTGGCAATAAAGTCGTTTTGACTGATAAAGGGAGAGTGTTAATCAAAGCTTTTTCTTTTATAAAAAAGTATTTACTTCCACAGAAGAATTAACAAAATATTATTAAATGAAATTTCTTAATTAAGAGGAATTTTTTTTTAATGTTTTTAAAAATAGGCGAGATTATGTTTTTAAATAAGACTGCATTAATCAATCTTACTCTATTCACTTTAGCTCTTTTGTTATCTAGTTTAATGTTTTCTGGGTTGCCAGTATTCTTGGGTGATGCTTCGTATATTGATTTTAATGTGTCCAACTCCATTTTGTCTGGGCATGGCTTCTCCACTGGCCCGAATGCAAATGGTGATTTTACTCCTTTTGGAAAGCGGCCACCAGGTTTTTCATTGTTGGTTGCATTGTTAGTGTATTTAGGCATTCCTATAATTACGGCATCAATCACTATCACTTCAATTTCATATGCATTGGTTCCAGTATTCGTATTCTTAATTTTTAAACACTATTACAGCTCTATCAAAGCGTTTCTAATGGCGTTTATCGTTCTGATACATCCTAGTTTAATTTATTACAGTAAAATTGCAGCTCCTGAGATAATTGGCGTTCTGATACTAACGGCCACATATTATTTATATTTAAGATGGATAGAAAATCAACAAAATGAAAGAGAAGGCTATTTTCTTGTATGTTTATTAGGACTTGTACTAGGCTTAACCATATGGTTTCGATACGCAAACGCAATTTATGTAGTAATTTTCTCGGGTTTGATTTTTTTCTATGCTCTATTACATAAACGATCACGTAAGAGCGCCGTTGCTACTTTAGCTTTCGGCGGCTTTCTTTCTATATATCTATTAATCAGGAATTATATTTATACTGGTAATCTTTCAGGCCACCCTGTTAATAGTATCAAAACAAACGATATTGATGTGGCTATAGTAAAAGCACTTAATTTCTTAACAAATCATCAATTTGGACTTGATGTGAATAATGCCATCATTGCAATTTTATTTGTTGCTGTGTTAATGATAATGTCTGTTTTTATTATCATTAAAGCCTGTAAAGACAAGGTGTATTTGTTTAAAGTTCTTCCAATCGCAATTATGCCATTAGCATATTTATTGTTTTTTTCCTATTTACAGTCAATAACCAGAGTTGATGATGTCAGCAGTCGATATCTTTTGCCTTTTTATTTGTCGATGCTAATTCAGATAATGTTTATATTATATTCTTTAGACTATAAGAGTAATTACAACTCTTTATTTAGATCTGTAGTCATTGTGAGCGTTGTATATTTTAGTTACGCTAGTTATAAAATTGGGTCTGCTGATCGTAGCTATAGTGATAGGGATTATGCACCAGAAACAATTAATTATATTCTAAAGAATGTTGAAAAAGGTTCTACAATAATTGGTAGTAGGTATTTAAGTCAATTTTTAATGCATTCCTTAGACTATGGACTAATGGGTTTGAGATTCTATTCTAGTTATAACAAAGATTATGGTAGAAAGCTGAGCCAAAACAAACAAGAACTATTAGAAAAAGTTTTAAAACATAAAATTAAATATTTAGTAATCTTCTCTGGAAAAGATAAAAATGAAAGATTTCTTAATAGGGATGATTATGGTGAATTTATTACTAGTTTGGTTGAAACTCAATCTGATATTGTTGAAAGTAAAATCGAACTCAGTGATGGCATAGTAATTACTTTCAAAAACAGGGCATATCTATCTAATATTCTTGATTATTTTGATAATAGCAAACCTTTAGTAAATAAAGACTATTTAATACCAGGTCTTAAGGTAAGCTCTCCTAAAGGGACTTTCAAAGTTACTGATAAAGGCATAATATTTTCCCAGGGTAAAGTAGTTAAAGCCTCAAATTTGTTACTTTCTTTAAATGCAGTTGAATCAGTCTATTCTGCCAATATCAAATATACTCTTCCCATTGAGCCATTAAAATCGATTGCAGTTACTATTAGAAATGGTGATGAGTATGCGCATTTCTTTTTTAATCGGAATGAAATTAGGTTTGATGAACTAAGTTTAAGGTTGGATAATATCGATCGAAAATCAGATAATTTTTCTATGGACAGCATTACTAGCATGACTATTAGATTGTATCCGGTTAAAAAAGACTCGAAGGTAACTAACTTTAAAATTAATTCAGTCAATATTTATACTAGAAAATAAATATGCATATATCTTTATTAAAAAAAATTTCTTTAAGAATTGGAAGGCAATTGGATTTAGTTCAAGGTGCAGGTGGAAATATTTCATTAAAGGATCATAACACTTTATGGGTAAAAGCATCCGGCTATTGGTTGGCAGATGCTGATAAAAAAGACATGTTTTTACCATTAAATTATAGCGGCATAGTTGAGCGAATATCAAAAAAAGAAAAAGACCCTGTTAGCCCTGAAATTATTCATTCATTTGAATATGACAAATTAAGGCCATCAATAGAAACAACATTACATTCTTTGATGCCTCATAGGATTGTCGTTCATGTTCATTCGGTTAATGTTATTTCTCTTGCTGTTTTACAAAATTCAAAAGAGGTTATAGCGAGTAAATTAGACGGTATGAATTGGCAATGGATTCCTTATGCAAGACCAGGGCTGCCTTTAACTAAGGAAATTCAAAAGGTGATGCACTTCAATCCAGATATTTTGATTCTTGCTAATCATGGCCTAGTGATCGGCGCTGATACGGAAGATGCAGTATTTAAACTCCTTCAGTCTGTTGAAGAAAAAATGTCGCGCGTAAAGCGTAAATCGCATGAAATAAATTATTATGAGGTGCAGTCTTTACTTGACGTTGTGAACGACTATAAATTACCAAAATATGCTTTTTGCCATTCTTTAGCCTTTGATAAAATCAGTATTGATTTACTAAATTCTGGTTCACTTTACCCTGATCATATTATTTTTTTAGGGTCTGAGCCATTTCCAGTCCTCTCAAAGGTTTCCTTTCTGAAAAAATATAGCTCAAAGTGCACAAAAAATGACGATTTACCGCCTTTTATTGTTATTAAGGGTGTTGGAGTATTGGTGAATAAAAATCTTAGCAATAATGCTGAGGAAATGCTGCATTGTTTGACAAATGTTCTTTTAAGAATTCAAAGGGGTGAAAAAGTAAATTACCTAACTAAACTCCAAGAAGCTGAACTTTTAGGCTGGGATGCAGAAAAGTATCGCAAATTAATTCAAAGATGATCTCATGCAAATTGTAATACCAATGTCAGGTTTTGGAGAAAGGTTTCGTAAAGCCGGTTATTCTGTTCCAAAGCCACTTATCGAAGTTGATAATAAAACTATCATTCAGCATGTAGTAGAAATGTTTCCAGGTGAAAACGATATTACATTTATTTGTAACAAAGAACATCTAAATGTAAAAAAATATAGAATGCGTAAAATTCTCAAAGAAATTTCACCAACATGTAGAATCGTACAAGTTGAGCCTCATAAACTTGGTCCAGTGCATGCTGTATTACAGGCAATAGATTTTCTAGATCATGAGCAGCCGATTATAGTTAATTATGCCGATTTTACTTGTGATTGGAATTATATTGATTTTTGTAAAAAAATCGAAAAAATAGATTGTGATGGAGCAATTCCATGTTACCGAGGCTTTCATCCTCATACACTATGGAGTAACTATTATGCTTATGTGCCAGAGTTAAAAATGCGCGCATTAAATATTCAGGAAAAAAAACCTTTTACTGACTCTCCCAAAGATGAGTTTGCTTCTAGCGGAACATACTACTTTAAGAGTGCCAACATAATGCGTCAGTATTTTGAGCGTTGTATAGAGGAAGATTTAACTGTTGGTGGTGAGTATTATGTCAGTATGGCGTTTAAACCAATGATTGATGATGGATTATTCGTACATGTATATGAGCTTAACCATTTCATGCAATGGGGTACACCATCTGACCTAGAAGAATATAGTTATTGGTCTAATATATTTCGCTCAATGCTTTATGAACAAAAACCACCAAAACATAATGGAGCGCTCATCATTCCCATGGCAGGACTTGGTAGCCGATTTCAAAAAGAAGGGTATGATTTACCTAAGCCGTTAATTCCAGTTTCTGGAAAGCCAATGGCTATTCAGGCATTAATGGACTTACCTAAAACAGATATTCATAAATTTGTATTACGTGAAGATATGCAAGGAATTAATCAACTAATTGAAGCTCTACAAAAAAAAGTAGATAATGCTAAATTTATGATCCTAGATTACCCAACTGATGGTCAAGCGACAACTTGTGTTGAGGGTGCTAAAGATCTTTCAATTAGCGATCCTGTTACAATAGCTGCTTGTGATAATGGCATGATTTATGATTCAGATTTATTCGAATCTCTAGTTAATTTAGAGAGCATAGATGTTATAGTTTGGACAGCAAAGGGTTATCCTGGTGCAATTCGAAATCCAGAGATGTATGGATGGGTCGACTCGGATAAAAAAGGATTCATAAAAAATGTATCAGTTAAAAAACCACTTTCTGATCCAATAAATGACCAAATTATTACAGGTGCATTTACTTTCAAGAAAATGAGTGATTTTCTTCGTAGTGTTGAAAGAATGAAAGAAAGAGATGGAAAAATAAATAATGAGTATTATGTGGATAATGCAATAAATGATGCAATTGCTCTTGGCTTGAAGTGTATCGTCTTTGAGATTGATTACTACATTTGTTGGGGTACACCAAATGACTTGAGAACTTTTGAGTATTGGCAAAATTGTTTTGATGGTTGGGAAAACCACCCTTATCAGCTTGAAAAAGATTTAAACGTGGTTGATAAAACCTAATCCTAATCCTAATCCTAATCCTAATCCTAATCCTAATCCTAATCTTGATTACTG
>Ga0209630_10002300_pt1 | contig 18667 bp, 17 predicted proteins | sample COG_01_FD_184745 | JGI IMG/M metagenome (GOLD analysis project Ga0209630, IMG submission 184745) | Pelagic Microbial community sample from North Sea - COGITO 998_met_01 (SPAdes) (version 2) | ecosystem: Environmental > Aquatic > Marine > Neritic zone/Coastal water | place: Helgoland, sampling... | reverse complement strand
ATCCCGAAATATCGAACGGGGGCGACCACAAAGATATTTTAAAAGCCTATAGAATGTTTGCTGAAGACGTAGGGTGGCTATCTCGAATAACAGAAGCTATCGAAAATGGCCTAACAGCAGAAGCAGCAGTTGAAAAAGTCAGAAATGACACACGTGCTCGGTTTAGAAAACAAACGAATCGCTATTTAAGAGAGAGAATGCATGATTTTGATGATTTAGCCCATCGCTTATTGCAACACTTAGTAGGAAAAATTGATAACAACATACGTAATAACCTTAGCAAGGATACGATTCTTTTAGCCAGAAATATGGGGCCCGCAGAATTATTAGATTATGATAGAAAATATTTGAAGGGCCTTATACTGGAAGGCGGATCAACAACAACTCATTTAGCGATAGTTGCACGCGCATTAGATATTCCTGTAGTGGGAAAATTAGAGGAAGCATTGGATAAAATCGAACCACTTGATGCCATAATTATTGACGGCGATAATGGACAAATTTATATACGTCCTGGCCAGACTATCCTTCAATCATTTACTAATACATTAAACTCCAAGAATGAACAACTAGCTATATTTGCATCTTTACGCGATATTCCGGCGATGACTGAAGATAACATCAACATATCGATAAATATGAATGCGGGACTGTTAGCAGATATTGACAATTTGTCAAAAACTGGCGCAGATGGGATAGGCCTATTTCGAACAGAAATTCCCTTCATGAACAGTGATCAATTTCCCGACGTAAATCGCCAAACGGATTTATATCGCCAAATAATTCGACGTTCAGAAAACAAAGAGGTTGTTTTCAGGACTTTGGATATTGGTGGCGACAAAGACCTCCCATATTGGGATACATACAAAGAAGAAAACCCTTCAATGGGGTGGAGAGCTATTCGGATCTCTCTTGATAGGCCTGCAATAGTAAGACACCAATTACGTGCTCTTGTAAGTGCTTCTGAAGGCCGAAATCTAAATATAATGTTTCCCATGATAACCGAAATAACTGAGTTTGATGCAGCCAAAGAAATTTTGCAGTTGGAAATACATCGTGCAAAGGCTAGAGGCCGTGAACCTATAAAAAGTCTTAAAGTAGGGGCAATGCTTGAAGTGCCAGCACTTGTTTATCAAATAACAGCTTTACTGGAACGTTCAGACTTTATTTCTGTTGGAAGCAATGACCTTTTTCAGTTCTTATTTGCCAGTGACAGAAGCAATCCACGAATTGCAGATCGCTATGACACGCTATCAATGGCCGGAATTAATTTTCTCTCTCACATAGTCGAACAATGCAAACTTTCAGATACTCCTTTTAGTATTTGTGGAGAAATAGCTGGTCATCCATTAGATGCCATGGCTTTAATTGGAATCGGTTTTAGAAATCTTTCTATGCAGGCTTCATCTATTGGTCCGGTCAAAGCTATGATAAGAAGTCTTTCTGTTAATAAATTGGAACAATATTTGAGAAGCCTCCAGAGCCATCCATCGCACAATATTAGGGAAAAGTTGCGCGAATTTGCGATTGATCATAATGTCATAATTTAACAATTGTATCAATATTTTTTAAAGTTTATATAATTCTTAACCAAGTTAGAGATATAGGCAATTGCTAAAATAGTATTTAAACTAAAGATATTCAAAATACTGACTCAAATTCAACCTCTCGATTTTGATCATCGAAAAATAATACCCGAGGATTAATCTTCTCATCGGTTACAACATATTGCGCCACCACGATTCGATCGCCTTTGTAACACAATCGCGCACTAGGTCCATTAATGCCAACAGTATTATCATCAGTACCCTCTATAACGTAAGTATCATACCGAGCACCATTATTAAAATTATAGATAGACACCATGTCTCCATATGATAATTGGGCTGATTTTATAATTAAGGAAGGTAGAGTAATTGAACCCGAATATAACAACTCACAACGAGTCACGCACAGTCCGTGCAATTTCACAGACATGACTGAACGCAGAATCATTTTAACCACCTAATGTTTATTGTAATTATTACTAGCGTTTGACTTTATTTTCGTTTGAAATGCAAGCTTTTGTTAGAAATTTTGATGGTTTCAAAGATGTGGATGTAAATAAATAGAGAATTAATTAGTCTAAAAATAAATTTTCTTCTTTAATAAACACCAGTATTTATTATTTTTTTCTGATCGCTTTAGAAAAAAAATCGTACAAAGCTAGGGATTTGTAAAACAAAAAGCTAAACTATTAACTCAATATAATTTCAAAAGTAGTCAAACAAGATGAATTTTCCCATTGAAGAGATTAAAAATCATGCCGCCCAACTTAATAGCAATGATTTGCTGAACGGTCGTGTCATTAAAGATACAAACGACTTAAGAATATTAATGGAAAACCATGTTTTTGCTGTCTGGGACTTCATGAGCCTTGCAAAAAGCCTTCAACATTATTTGTGCAAAACGAGTAATTGTTGGATACCTCAAGGCTATAATGTTCAAAGGTCGAGAAGTGCTCGCTTAATCAATGAAATTATTTTAAGCGAAGAAACAGATTTTGATTTGGATAACACAAATGTCATTAGTCATTTTGAGTTATACTGCAAAGCTATGGAAGAGATAGGTGCCAACGTTCAGCCAATAAGAACTTGGATAATTGAGTTACAAAATAACCCAAACCGCGGTCACTTTGATCACGGTTTGGTGCCAAAGGCGTCACAAAAATTTATAAAAAAAACTTTTGAATTTATCGCAACAGATAAGCCTCATGTTTTAGCAGCGGCGTTTGCTTTTGGCAGAGAAAATATTATTCCAAATATGTTTTTAAAAATACAATCAGAGTTAAACATTAGTAAAATTAGTTGCCCTAGGTTTTTTTATTATTTAGATAGACACATAAAAGTGGATTCAGAAGAACATGGACCAGCGAGCTTGGCTTTAATTGAAGATTTATGTGAAAATAATCCACTTTGGATATCAGAAGCAAAAAACGTTGCAATTGAGGCAATTAATGCGAGAATAGAATTTTGGAATGATATTACTGACGCAATAACTATGAGTTATAAAAAATGCCTGAAAACGAAATAAAAATTTCATTTGATCATTATTTATTATTCGCAAAGAATTTGGATGAAACGGTAAAATGGTACGGTGATGTGCTCAATATGAGACCAGGGCCTCTCCCAGACTTTGATGTACCCGTACATTGGTTATATTTAGAGGATAAGCCAATAATACATGTTACGGAGCGCAAAAAAGAAAACCAAATTGAGTCCTATATTGGCAAAGTTGATTATGAAAATGACTTGGGAAGCGGTCGTATCGATCACATAGCCTTTAATTGTACTGGTTTGGAGAAAATGTTATTAAAATTAGATGGGTTAAATATTGAGTACACTGAACGAAGAGTGGATACACAAAGTCGCTACCAAGTTTTTTTCTTTGACCCAAACGGCGTGAAGATTGAGCTCGATTTCCAAGCCGATGAAGCGGGAAATCGTATGTCACCGGATGCTTGAGAGGTATTCTAATGCAACACGAGAAGAAAAAAATATCGTTATCGGCCCTAAGTATTGTTATTACTTGCCTGTTTTTAGTACCAATCTTTGTAACATCAGTATCTGAAGCAAAAAATGCATATGATTTCGAGTTTGTCTCGATCGATGGTTTGCCGATGAAACTGGCTAGTTATAAGAATAAAGTATTATTGGTTGTGAATACTGCATCAAAGTGCGGTTTTACCGGACAATACTCAGGTCTGCAAACTTTATGGAGTAAGTATAAAGAGAGAGGGTTAATTGTCATAGGAGTGCCCTCGGCAGATTTTGGTAATCAGGAATTTAACTCAAATGAGAAAGTTAAAGAGTTTTGCTCCGTCAATTTTAATATTGAATTCCCAATAACACAAATATCAAGTGTAATCGGTGATAAGGCTCATCCATTTTTTAAATGGGCAAATCATTCTGTCGGGATTATAGGAAAACCCCGTTGGAATTTTCATAAGTTCCTAGTGGGTCCAGAAGGAAAGTTGGTAGAGTGGTTTTCTTCAACTACTAAGCCAATGTCTAAAAAAATAACTGAAATAATAGAAAGTCAAATAGCTAAGATTAAGCCTGAATAGCGCATCTCTGTTGATTTTTAGCAGGCACCTTAAGTGCTAAAATATAATAAGTTCTCATTCAATAAAAGAGAAGGGTAAGCTGTTGATAAAATTTATGATTGGTGTAATTTTTGGTATCTGGTTGGGATTAACCTTTCCAGATCAATTTATGCAGATAGTTAGAATACTGGATTAACACGTGAACTAAAAGTATCACGCCCCAGCATAAGCGGCTGGGGTATGATCATCAAATCATCACAAAATTATACGTGACCATAACTAAGCATTGCATCAGCAACTTTAACAAAGCCTGCAATATTTGCTCCCGCTAAATAGTCAACTGGGCCATCGCTAGTATTGCCAAACTCAACGCATGAATTATGGATATCTTTCATCATATTTTCTAGAAGCTTGCGTAAATCATCTTCGCTCCAAGCGATTCGAGCGCTATTTTGACTCATTTCCAGACCAGATACTCCAACTCCACCAGCGTTGACTGCTTTTGCTGGACCAAACAGTACATCAGCATCTACAAATGCATCAACAGCTGCCTGCTCACAAGGCATGTTTGCTGCTTCTGCTACTGCTTTAATACCATTTTTTATCAAAGTCTTAGCCTCATCGCCATTAATTTCATTCTGTGTAGCAGATGGAACAGCACAGTCAGCTTCAACGCCCCAGGGTCTGCCTTCATGAAAGGTGATATTATTAAATTCATCAGCAGCCTCAGAAATACGTCCACGCCTAACAGTTTTTAACTCTTTAACCCAATCAATCTGCTCTTGACTAAAGCCATCAGGACAGTGAACAAATCCCCCAGAATCAGACATAGTAAGGGGGGAACCGCCTAGTTGAAGAACCTTCTCACAAGCGTGAGTAGCAACATTTCCCGAACCTGAAACTAAAACACGTTTGCCTTCAATCGTATTTTTATGTTGATCCAACATATTCCTTAGAAAGAAAATTGCTCCATAACCAGTAGCCTCGGTGCGCATTTTTGATCCACCAAATTCAAGACCCTTACCGGTCAAAACACCTACAAAGCGATTTGTAATACGTTTGTACTGGCCGAACATATAGCCAATCTCACGACCTCCTACACCAATATCACCAGCTGGAACGTCTGTATCTTCCCCAATATGTCTATATAATTCTGTTATAAAGGACTGGCAAAAACGCATCACTTCATTATCAGACTTACCTTTTGGATTGAAGTTAGCACCGCCTTTGCCCCCACCCAATGGAAGACCAGTAAGGCTATTTTTAAAAGTTTGTTCATACCCCAGAAATTTTAGTATCGACTCATTTACTGAAGGGTGGAATCTAATTCCCCCCTTATAAGGCCCAATAGAAGAGTTGAATTGAATACGGTAACCACGGTTAGTTCTTACATTACCTCTATCGTCTGTCCAAGGAACACGAAAAGAGATAGCGCGCTCAGGTTCAGCCATTCTCTCCAAAATCTGGTTTTCATGGTACTTGGGTTTATCTGCAATATATGGAAAAACTGTAGATGCGACCTCGCGTACAGCCTGAGTAAATTCAGGTTGACCGGGATTACGCTTATCAACGCCTTCCATATAGCGCTCGAGGTAATCATTTACCTTATCCGATGAAACAATTTTTGACACTATACATTCCTTTCCTTAGTTAAATGAAATATTTTTATTTTTTTTATTTTGTTTAAGTTTAGTGATTATTTTACCTACATTGGCACAGAAACATTTCCCAAACGATCGGTAAGTTTCATATTCTCTGCATAATCAACTGGAACAGCAATCAATGCTGGGCCATTTTGAGCAAAAGCTTCTTCAAGGGCTGGCATTACCCCGTCCGCACTCTCAACATTTTTTCCCCACATGCCGAAGGACTTGGCCAACATTGCAAAATCTGGGTTAGTAAATGCTAAATCAGAGTGTTTACCGTTAAACCCATTTTGTTGTTTCCATTTGATAAGCCCATACTCTCCATCAACCCATACCATCGCAACAATGTTTAAATTTTTTCGAACAGCAACCTCTAACTCCTGAACATTCATCATAAATCCAGCATCACCACTTATTGACAATACCTTTGAGTCTGGGCAAGCATATTTTGCTCCAATTGAACCCGGCATAGCGAAGCCCATTGTACAAAACCCGTTAGATATGAGACATGTATTTGGCTCAATACATTGGTAATAACGCGATATCCACATTTTGTGCGCACCAACATCCGACAAAACAATATCTTTTGGTCCCATAAATTGACGAACGTCCCAGAGTATTTTTTGTGGTTTTACAGGGAAGCCTGTGTCATCTTTCTCTGCTGCAAAGTCCTCAGTCATTATGTTTCTTAGTTTAACTCGGCTCGATATGTCGAAAACAGGGAGTTTATCTCCCGCCCGCTTTTCAATTTCTTCATTAATCTGCCACAACGCATCGGCTAAATCTGATTCAATATCCACAGTAACTTGAAAATCCTTATCTACTTCAGCAGCAAGAAAATCAATATGAACAATTTTTTTACCAGGCTTACGATTCCAAGCTTCAGGAGAGTATTCAACCAAATCGTATCCAATAGTAACAACTACATCGGCATCGTCAAAAGCCAAGTTATTGTAATCACCGCTACCCAATCCCATAGTGTACAAGCAGTGATCATCTGTCATTGGTAAAGCACCTTTACCCATAAAAGTATTAACCACACCAATTCCTGTATTATGAGCTAACCGTTTAAGTTGCGCTGCAGCTCTCTTACGAATTGCTCCATTGCCTGCAAGAATTATTGGATTTTTAGCCGCCATAATTGTATCGACTGCTGCAACAATTGCTTTATGATCTGCCGCCGGTCTCCGAACAGTTACTGGAGCAATTGGAACATCGTCAATTTCATGTTTAGCAATATCTTCTGGCAGTTCTATTACCGTAACTCCAGGTTTCTCCATTTCTGCTATTTTGAATGCTTTACGAACGACCTCCGTTATATTCTCAGCTGCATAAATTGATTGCGCCCATTTACTTATTGGACGAACCATTGCAATTGAGTCCATAATTTGATGACTTTCTTTGTGTAGTCGCTTGGTTGAACCTTGACCGATAATTGCGACAACTGGGGCTCGATCCATATTAGCATCTGCTAATCCAGTAAGCAGATTAGTTACGCCCGGTCCCAATGTTCCCAAACAGACACCAGCTTTGCCTGTTAATCGACCATACGTGTCTGCCATAAAAGCTGCCGCTTGTTCATGTCGGCATAATACGAATTCTATCGGACTATCAATCAACGATATCATAAAATCTGCATTTTCTTCCCCAGGTACACCAAATATTCTCTCTACACCCTCAGTTTCGAGACATCTAATAAATAAATCTGAAGCTTTCATAGTAATCCTTTCCTAATTATATATTTTGGCTCCTAAAGTTCACCTGAACTTAGAACCATCATTTTTTCAATCTGCATTTCGTGAATGGTATGAGGAATGCCTCCTACACCGTGCCCTGAATGGCGAGCTCCAGCGAAAGGCATCCAATCAACTCTAAAGGCCGTATGGTCATTTACCATAATGGCAGTGCCATCCAATCTTTTGTACGCCTTCATCGCTGTATCTATGTCTTTCGTGAACACAGCTGCCTGAAATGCCACGTCTAAACTATTGGCACGGGAAATTGCTTCGTCCATATCTGAATATGAATATACACAGATTACAGGACCAAAAATTTCTTGTGTCGAGACTTCAGAATCGGCTGGTGGATTATATAAAACTGTCGGTTTATAACAAGATCCAAGTAATTTTTCGCCGCCGCTTATCAACTCAGCCCCTTGATCGATCGCTTTAAATACCCAGTCATGTACGCGATCAATTTCTGCAGGTCTAATTAGAGGGCCAACCTCTGTTTCCATGGTAGTAGGGTCTCCAACGACCATTTGATTACCTGCGACACCAATCGCCTCGGCTAATTTTTTCGCTACACTTTCGTGAGCAAAAATCCTTTGAACCGATACACAAACCTGCCCAGCATGGTAAAAGCCACCTTTTGCTAATTTTGGGACCGCGGTTTCCATATCCGCATCCTCAGCAAAAATTACCGGCGCTGCCCCACCATGCTCGAGAGCACAGCGAGTACCAGGAGCAAGCCTGGAGCGCAACATCCAACCAACTTTAGAACTACCAATAAAACTGAAGAATGCATTACGTGGATCAGCAACTAAACTCGAAGCGATATTTAAGTCAGTCGGCAAAACAACTTGACACCACTCAGCCGGCAAACCAGCTTCATGCAATATATCAACGAATGCTAAACAACTCATTGGCGTAATATCTGCAGGTTTAACAATTACTGGACAACCCGTTGCAACAGCCGGTGTAACTTGATGAACAATCAAATTAAAAGGGTGATTAAAGGCACTGACAGCTACTACAACTCCAATAGGTTCACGCTGTGTAAATGCAACCTTTCCCAAAGAAGGGGCATTTAAACCCATGGGAATTACCTGACCACTCTCCGCTCTCATTACTTCTACGCAATTTTCAACCCCATCCGCAGCCCTATCTAACTCAGCCAAAGAGTCAGCGAGGGGTTTTCCACCTTCCCTTGCAGATTGAAGTGCTAAATCTTCTCTTCTTTCTTTAATAATCTCAGCTGCACGGCGAAGTATATCCAAACGTTTATGCAAAGGAACCCAAGCATCACGATCTCTATACAGCGCGTGGGCACGGGAAAGAGCAGCTTCCACGTCATCGGCATTTGAAACCTTAACGTGTCCGATGACTGTTCCATCAAATGGAGCAGTAACTTCAATTTTCTCTTCTATCGCCAACACTAATCCCCCCCATGGTAAATGCTGAAAGTATGATAGTAATTTTCCCAACGTTTGCGCTATGCAATTTAGGTACTATACTCCGTAAAATGCTAAACCTATTTTTAAGCAGTATCAAACCTCTTTTTTAATGACACCCCATGAATAGTTGTTGTTCGATAAAAAATATACTTCTAACTTAAGGTTTTCGTTTGCCTAGAATTATTTTTGAGTTTTTTCCTGAACATAGTAAAATCTATTTTAATATTTCCGCACTGATTTAGACAATGCAACTAAAGTTTTTTTATACATTTTCACGGAGCCATGAACCTCATCAAAATTAACTCGATGAATACTACTACCGCACCTGAGATCAAATCCATCAGGATCTACGCCAATTAAGGACCAATTAATGCCATTCTTTCTTAACAATTTAGTACCATATAATTTAAGCGTTTCTTTATGGTCAGTGTTCATATGAGTTAAAATATCAGCTTCTGCATCTGCAACTTCCGCCCAATCTTGTTTTTTTAGAATAATTTTATTTTTTGGCAGCCAAACTGAGCGTGCAAAACCCCCAACCAAATGTATTCTATCAATCTCCATTTTATAAAAATTAAAGTCCCCAAATGATGCATACTGCGCTGCTGTCCAATGATATTTTAAATATCGTTTATGTAACTTTTGGTCAGTTGTTTTCTTTATTCTGCCCATAACACTGATGCGCGGACCTTCTTGTGGGTTAGAATAACCAGCCGTTCCATCAAACATCAGCGCACAACAGGGATTATTACTAATATTTTGGGTATGGTTGGAAATATCTGAGAGTAGCATAACAGGAGAGCCATCCCAGGCTGCAACGGTGGTGACTAGTGAAATCGATGGTCTACCAGTATTACTTTTTTTCTTTGAACTTGCGAGAGTACTCAAAAATGCTTTTTTTGAAGTGCGTATCAAAAATCGAGACAATATATCATCAGGATAGGTTTTAAGATCTTTTTCGAAGGACATTTTCACCTCTAAAACCTGGGAAATTAAATTGTTATTTTACTAATTTAATAACCATCATTAGTCGAACATAATTTTAATGTATTTTTGTTAAAAACAATACTAAAATATTTATGAAGTGTTATAATCTAAGATAACAGGTTTTATTTTGCAGCATTTAATCGCTTTAGTAGATGATGACCGGAATATTTTAACTTCTGTTTCTATTGCTTTAGAGGCAGAAGGTTATCGTGTTGATACTTACAACGACGGATTAGAAGCCTTAAGAGGTATTACACAGAAACCTCCTGAGCTTGCAATATTAGACATAAAAATGCCCCGAATGGATGGTTTAGAATTATTAACTAGGTTGCGCTCTAAAAGCTCAATACCAATAATCTTTTTAACATCCAAAGATGATGAAATTGATGAAGCCTTCGGTCTTAAGATGGGCGCAGATGACTATGTAAAAAAACCATTTTCACAACATCTATTATTAGAACGCATACGAGCACTTCTTCGCAGGCGAGAGTTAGATTTAAATGTTATTCAAAATGTTAGCGAAGAAAAAATTAAACGGGGGAACCTGATATTAGATCAGGGTCGTCATCAGTGCTTCTGGAAACAATTACCTTTAAATTTAACTGTAACTGAGTTTTTGTTGGTAAAAGCACTCTCAATCAGGCCAGGCATAGTAAAAACACGAGATCAATTAATTGATGCCGCTTACGGAGACAATATTTATGTTGACGATAGGACAATTGATAGTCACATCAAACGACTACGTAAAAAATTTAAACACCTTGATGATGGTTTTAACGAAATTGAGACACTGTATGGACTTGGTTATCGCTACAAAGCGTAACAAACCACTTTATTAAAAATCTAAGAAAGGGCCAATTTGGTAATATTTTCAAAACGCCTCAATTCAAGAGCATTAAAGTCAAAAACTCCCCCATCCCCGCACAATTCTAAAATTTCGCCTATAACGCGACGTATATTAGCCATTAATATACTTGCTCTGGTCATGCTTGTAATAGGTTTACTTTACGTGGGGCAATATCGAGAAAGCCTGATCAACAGCGAGACCGCTGCGTTAAGTATTCAAGCTGAGTTATTTGCTGCCGCTCTTGGCGAAACCACCATTACGAGCGATAAAAGAGTTCAAACATTATCAGCAAATCTGGTTCGCCCGATTATAAGACGAATGTCCAAAACAACGGGTACGGTTGTTCATATAGTTCTCCCAAACGGGCAACCATTAATTACAAGCCAAGATTTAGCTGTTATGAGAGGATTAGTTCATATTCAAGAACTTCCACCCCCAAATTCGATATACGAACTAATCAACAGAATCAGTCAAATATTAAAAAACTCTCTGGAATGGCTTTTTTTGGATAGAACTTATGAGCGTATAACTTTGAAAAATATTGCAAGTGCTGCTCTTGAAGGTGAAAATCAATCAACAAAAACTTTTTCAACTGAAAATAATAGCGTGATTCTGTCAGTTGCAGTTCCAATACAAAGATATAAACAGGTACTCGGAGCATTAATTTTAACGAAAAATTCTCGCCAAATTGACGATTCTATTTTCCAAGTGAGGCTTGAAATCTTAAAAATTTTTGGGGTAGTTCTGTTAGTCACAGTTTTGTTGTCGGTTTATTTAGCAGGAACAATAGCTCGGCCAATACGAAGGCTTGCCATGGCGGCAAAAGATATACGAAATGATGTTGTACGATATTATTCTATTCCTGACATTCTCAGCCGTAATGATGAAATTGGAGAACTTGGGGTAACTTTGAGAGATATGACCAATGCTCTTTGGCAAAGAATTGATGTAATTGAGAGCTTTGCCGCCGACGTTGCGCATGAAATTAAAAACCCACTCGCGTCTATAAAGAGCGCGGTTGAAACTCTTCCTAAAATTAGAAACACCTCGGATCAAAATAAATTAATGAAAATTATACTGGACGATATATCCAGAATAGATCGTTTAATAACAGATATTTCGGATGCTTCTCGATTAGATGCTGAATTATCACGCGCAAAAATGGAGGAGGTAGATATCATTGAATTATTAAATAAACTTAACGATATCTACAAAGCACCTTTGACAAAACAAAATATTGAAATAACTTTACTCGCAGACACGAGCCAACATTATCATATCAATGGAATTAGCGACCGTTTGATGCAGGTGTTTTGTAACATAATAGATAATGCTGTCAGTTTCAGTCCCAATGATTCTATTATTACAATAAAAGTAAACTCCGCCGATGAAAATATAATCATATCTATAACAGATGAGGGTCCCGGATTACCTAAAGGCTCGGAACAAAATATATTTAAAAGGTTTTATCAAGAACGCCCTAGGGATGAGAGATTTGGGACACACTCTGGGCTTGGTTTAAGCATTTCAGAACAAGTTATAAAAGTTCATGGTGGAATCATAAAAGCAGAAAACGTTAGAAATTCATTTGAACAAACAACAGGTGCATGTTTTAGTGTACTTGTGCCAAAAAAGATCGGATAAAATTTTGTGTTTTTAATTCACTCAACAGCTATTAGTCTGAATGGAGATGGCATTTTGATTAAAGGCCCATCTGGGAGTGGGAAAACAGACCTCGCGCTGCGGTTGATTGAGTCTGGTGGAAAATTAATTTCCGATGATCAGGTGATTATAAAAAGAAAAGCAAAAAAATTGTTTCTATCTTCACCTAAAGAATTAAATGGTTTGATTCAACTGTCTGGGATAGGAATAGTAAAAGCTGATTATGTCCAAAATATTCCTTTGGAACTAGTCGTAAAACTCCAACCTTATAAAAATTTAGATCCATTCCCAATTAATAAAGAAGAGATTATAAAAGACCTTTCCATCCCAGCCTTGAACCTGTATTCCTTTGCTGTTTCTGCAACAGCAAAAATAAAAGTTGCCCTCGACGTTCAAAAAAATAAAGTCAAATTGATCGAATGAGCAACAAAAATTTACATGTTAGATATCCAGAACTAGTGATTGTGACGGGCATGTCAGGAGCAGGAAAGTCTTCGGCCTTAAAAGCACTGGAGGATTTAAGCTTTGAGGCAATTGACAATGTTCCATTGCAGTTTCTAAAGCTAATTTTTACAAGTAATCTAAATAGTTCTGACAACAAAATATTTGAACAACCAATTGCAATAGGCGTCGATATTCGAACGCGTGGTTTCAGTGTAGATAATTTTTTACAACAATTTGATTCCATTTCTTTAAAGAGTAAAGGAAACGCAAAGATTCTTTTCATCGATTGTGATGACGATACTCTTCACCGGCGATATGAGGAAACACGCCGGCGCCACCCAATGGCAATTGATAGACCTATTTCTGACGGTATTCTTAAAGAAAGATCTCTAGTGATGCCGCTCCGTTCAAAAGCAGATTTAGTAGTTAACACATCTGAAATGTCGTTAGGTGAACTAAAATCACGACTAAAGGCAAAATTTACTGATAATCCCGAACAAACTCTAACTGTTCTCATTGAATCCTTCTCTTACCGAAGAGGATTACCACGTAATGCCGACTTAATACTTGATGTTCGTTTTCTAAAAAACCCTCATTATATTGAGGATTTACGCGAAATGACGGGGCAAGATGAAAAAGTTGGGGCTTTCATATACAAAGATTCAGCATTTAACAATTTCTTTGATAGTTTAACCAAAACCGTAAAACCCTTAATGCCCCTTTACGAGGCCGAGGGAAAGAGCTACCTAACTATCGCTTTTGGCTGTACTGGTGGACGCCACCGATCAGTTTTTGTCGCAGAGCAATTTATAAAGTGGCTTAATAAACTTGGTATACAAGCTCAATTAAACCATAGAGATATAAATCAAAGGCGGTCGCAATAATGATTGGTCTTGTAATAGTAACACACGGTTATCTTGCAATCGAATTAATAAAAGCTATGGAACATGTGGTTGGGCCTCAGACTGGTGTAGCCAGCGTATGCATTGGACCAAACGATGATATGGAAATTAGACGAAAAGATATCATCACAGCTGTCTCAAAAGTCTATACCAATTCGGGCGTAATTGTTTTGTCTGATATGTTTGGCGGGACTCCATGTAATCTTGCCATGTCCATTCTTGACTCGGACAAGATTGAAGTGATTTCCGGAGTTAATTTACCAATGCTAATAAAATTTGCGAGTTGTAGAAAAGATTGTATTTTTGAAGACTGTGTAAGAAAATCTCAAGAGGCCGGAAAAAAATACATAAATGTTGCCTCTGAATTAATGAAGAAAAGTTAAAGAGCGGTGCATGGCAATAAAAAAAGAATTAGAAATTACTAATCAAAGAGGTCTGCATGCCAGAGCAGCATCAAAGCTCGTAAATGTGGTTAAAAAATATGAATCTGTCGTTACCGTCTCCAAGAATGGTCATAAAGTAACCGGCAGCTCAATTTTAGGTGTGATGATGCTTGCTGCTGGACGCGGCGATAAAATTATATTTGAGGTGACGGGGGAAGATGAGCAAGAGTCATTCAAAGCAATTAAAATATTAATATCTAATAAATTTGACGAAGATTAAGACAATTAGTTGATTAAAACAGCACGTTAGATTGATAATGTCTTGAATAACGTTAATGGTACTGTTACCACAGCGAAATTAAAAAGTTCTTTAGCAAGTGGATTCATGGAGTTAAAAGATGCCTGATTACAAAGTAGCGGATATTACGTTAGCGGATTGGGGCCGCAAAGAGATTGTTATAGCTGAAACGGAAATGCCAGGCTTGATGGCACTTCGTGAAGAATACAAGGGTAAGTTTCCACTCAAGGGAGCTAGAATCGTTGGATGCTTACATATGACTATTCAGACCGCTGTTCTGATGGAAACACTTGTTGAACTTGGCGCCAGTTTAAGATGGTCTTCATGCAACATATTTTCAACACAAGACCACGCTGCCGCTGCTATGGCCAAAGCGGGAATTCCTACATTTGCATGGAAAGGCGAGACTGATGAAGAATTCTGGTGGTGCATAGAGCAAACAATCGAAGGTCCAGATGGCTGGAAACCAAACATGATTCTTGATGATGGTGGTGACTTGACACTAATAATGCATGAAAAGACACCTCATCTGTTAGATGAGGTTAAAGGCTTATCCGAGGAAACCACAACTGGCGTTCATCGTTTATACGAAATGGAAAAAGCTGGTTCATTAAAAGTTCCAGCATTCAATGTAAATGATTCGGTAACTAAATCAAAGTTTGATAATTTATATGGCTGTCGAGAGAGCCTTGTAGATGGGATTAAACGTGCCACTGATGTTATGATCGCTGGAAAATGTGCAGTGGTAGCGGGTTACGGCGATGTGGGCAAAGGATCAGCGGCATCTCTCCGTAGCCAAGGCGCGAGAGTATTAGTAACCGAAATCGACCCAATATGTGCATTACAAGCCGCGATGGAGGGATATGAAGTTGTTACTATGGATGAGGCTGCATCAATTGCTGATATCTTTGTTACGACTACTGGAAACGTTGATATTATTACTATTGAACATATGAGGAAAATGAAGGATCGTGCAATAGTCTCAAATATTGGTCATTTTGACTCAGAAATTCAAGTTGAGGCACTTAAAAATTATAAATGGGACAATATTAAGCCTCAAGTAGATGAAATTGAATTCCCTGATGGGAAACGCATAATTTTGTTGGCTGAAGGCCGTTTAGTTAATCTTGGCTGCGCCACTGGTCATCCAAGTTTTGTTATGTCAGCATCCTTCACTAACCAAGTTCTGGCTCAAATAGAATTGTGGGAAAACTCAACTTCATATGAAAATAAGGTTTATGTTTTACCCAAAAATCTAGACGAAAAGGTAGCAACATTGCATTTAGCTAAACTTAATGTAAAGCTGACTGAATTAACTGAAGAACAGGCCAAGTATATTAGCGTCTCAAAAGCTGGACCATTTAAGCCAGAATATTATAGATACTAATTTGATTTAACCTTACTTAATTAAATTAAAAATTAGCGGCAAAAAATACTTTGAGGGATAAAATTAATTGTTCAAAGCCATTTTATTATTCTTTATAATAACAAATATTATTATAATAGAATCAGGAATAGGCATACGCGTTGGGAGATCTAGATAAAAATAAAGGAGCGTTAAACCAGTCTTTATTAGAAGCTATCCCAATAGCGACTGCCGAAATAGTTATTGATGAGAATAAAAATATTTTAATTGGTTTAAATAACTTGTTATTCAAAGATATTTGGCCAATCGTACCCGGTGATTTAAAAAAAGACCGTTTAGCTCTAGACTTTCTAGATATTTTGCGCGATCGTCGGTTACTACCAGAACAAAACAATTTCCGAAAATTTAAAGCCCACATTGAAAGTAATATTCTTAAACAAGAAACATTCTCGGAAGAGTGGCACCTTCCAGATAATCGGAGTTTAAAAATAAGATTTAAATCTTTAAACATTAAACAATCAATGTTTACTGTAGAGGACTTAACTCCAAATTTTTTAAGAGAACGGGTGCTTGCAGAGTCACAACAAACCAGTCAACTCATATATGATCAAGTAGATGTCGGATTAGCTGTCTTTGGAAATGATGGCTTAATCCAGAAGTATAATAAGTCAATTAGCAATCTGTGGTCTTTACCTAAAGATTACTTCGAGACGAATCCCCATTTATCAGACTTTTTAGATGCAACGCGGCGGCAACTTCCTGTTCTCAGCAATTGGCCACATCATAGACAAAAATTAACAGGGAAACTATTAAGCCGTAAAAAAGGATCAAAAACCATTAAATTAAACTCCGGCATGGTACTCAAATGCGAACATATTCCTATAAATGCCGGCGCAACTTTACTCAAATATGGTGATATCTCATATAGTATAGAATTGGACTCAAAATTAACCAGCATGGAATCAACCATAATAAATCAAAATCAAAGAATTAATGATGATAATATTAAGAGCATAAATTTTCTTAGAGGCATTACAAATGAAGCATCTATGCCATTGAAGTCCATTATTACATCAACGGAATTATTAGCAGACAACCATCTTGGTGACTTGAATGAATCACAAGTACTGTATTTAAACCGTATTCAAAATGAGGCAGAAATGGCTCTGAATTTATTAATTGATTCTGTTGATTTGCTCTCGATAAACTCTGGACTTTCAAAAATTAAAATAGATACAATAGATTTACATGATTTCTTATCAAAATTGATTCCTATGTTCAGTAAGAAAATAAGAAATAAAAAAATAAAATTAATATTGGAATGCCCCTTAGACTTTGGTTGGATAGATTCAGACCCAGAAAAACTAAAAATATGCTTACTTAATCTAATCAAGAACTCAATCTTATTAACTGGTTCGGGGGGTAGAATTACTATTAATACTAAACGATCGACTAGCGAGATTCGAATTAATGTGATTGATACCAGTAAAGGGTTATCTAAAATTGATCTGTCAAAAATTTTTGATAGTTTTAACAAAAAATCTGTTCTTGATATTCCGTCTCACAGTGTAGGGATTGTATTTGCAAATAGAGTTTTAGATTTGCTTGGTGGGAGAATTGAAATAAAATCAAAAATCAATCAAGGTACTACAATTAGTTTAATTTTACCTCAGTAGGGCCTGAACCTAATTTTAAATGAAAGAAATCGCATTTGATATGTCGAAGTCAGAATTAGAATATAACTTTACACTTGAGGATGAGGCAGCCACATTGAAACTTGGTTCAGATATTGCTGCTATTCCAGCATCAAACGGAATGATAGCCCTTTTTGGGGATTTAGGAATTGGTAAAACTGTTTTTGCCAAAGGCTTCATCCATTCTTTCGAAGGCACAGATGAGGTGGTTAGTCCAACCTTTAGCCTTTTACAATTATACGAATTTGCTAAAATAAAAGTATATCATTATGATTTGTATCGCATTAATAGTCCCAACGAGATTATTGAACTTGGTATTTTTGATGCCATTAATGACGGTATTACTCTAGTAGAGTGGCCTGAGAGAATGGATAATTATTTTCCGAAAAATCGACTTGATATTTATTTATCGCAAGGTTTAATGGACGCTTCAAGAGAAGTGAAAATAGTTGGTCATGGAGAATTTTGGGAAACTCAATTAAGAAATCTATTTAAAGAATGAACAACAGAGAGGATATAATAAACGAGTTCTTAGAAGATCATGGTTGGACAAATGAACAGGTAACTTTCTTAGCCGGCGATGCTTCTAATCGCAAATACTTCCGAGTAAAAAATAATACTGACCGAGCCATACTGATGGATGCCCCGCCTAACAAGGAAGATGTCCGCCCTTTTATTTTTTTCACAAATTATTTGCTAGAATTAGGCTATTCAGTTCCAAATATTTTTAGTGAAAATGCTAAAGAGGGTCTGCTACTATTAGAAGATTTTGGAGATAACACATTTACACAAGTTATACTTAAAGGGGCCAAAGAAGCTGAAATTTATGAATGCGCCATCGACTTGTTAATAGATTTGCACAAACGGCCAGTGATTGAGAGTAGTAAAGATAAAATTGGGTCTTATAGTCATCAGGAATTATATAGGGAAATTTCCTTATTCGTTGAATGGTATATGCCGTTATGTTTTGAAAATAAGACCGTAATTAAAAATACAGACGAGTTTTATTCAATTTGGGTTGGTTTATTAAAAAATGTATCTCAAATTAATGAAACCCTTGTACTTAGAGATTTCCATGCTGATAATTTAGTTTGGTTGCCTGAAAGAGAAGGGATAAAAAGATGTGGTTTACTAGACTACCAGGATGCAGTGATTGGTTCACGAACTTATGATCTTTTA
>Ga0209630_10002298_pt1 | contig 18685 bp, 10 predicted proteins | sample COG_01_FD_184745 | JGI IMG/M metagenome (GOLD analysis project Ga0209630, IMG submission 184745) | Pelagic Microbial community sample from North Sea - COGITO 998_met_01 (SPAdes) (version 2) | ecosystem: Environmental > Aquatic > Marine > Neritic zone/Coastal water | place: Helgoland, sampling... | reverse complement strand
GCAATTTTAGTTCCATCAAATGTCAGTACATCACCTGTTGCTGCCCCGGTTTGCAATCCGGGTAAATATAACTGTGTAGAACTCGTATTACCCAAGGTTATTGTATTAGAACCGTTGCCTATCGCACTCGTACCTATAACAATTTCGTTATCACTGGCATTGGCCCCTGTCCCGTTCGCGGCATACTGCGTCCCGCCCGGATCCTGTTTGAATTGGGCATTATATCCAATGGCTACGTTATTGGTTCCGGCGCGATTGTGGAACCCTGCGTTTGACCCGAGGAATGTATTATTTGAGCTGTCCGTGCTGCGGTATCCAGAGTTAAGTCCGACAAATGTATTATTCGCTCCCGAACCATTAAAGTATCCAGCTTGCAACCCTATGAATGTGTTCCAGCCCCCAGTAGTATTAGATTGTCCAGAGTTAAATCCGACAAATGTATTGAAATTTGCTGTATTATTGAATCCAGAGTTCCCTCCGACGAATGTATTTTGTTCCCCTCCGCCATTATAGTAACCGGCTTGCCTCCCGATGAATGTATTTACCGACCCCGAAGTATTGTTTTGTCCTGCAAAAGTCCCAATGATTGTATTATCGGTTCCTGTCAGATTCTGATATGCGGCGAGCGAACCAACGAATACATTATTCTCCCCATCAGTTTTATTTCCGCTATTGGTTCCAACGAATGTGTTGTGATTTTTTGTATTATGATATCCGGAACCGTGTCCAATGATTGTGTTTTGCTCACCCGAAGTATTCAAGACCGCACAATTGTGTCCAATATTTGTATTAAATCGTCCAGATGTATTATGAAAACCGCTATTATATCCAATGAATGTGTTATGACTTGCATCATTATTATATCCGGCGTAGCGACCAACAATTGTATTTTCCACCCCCTCAACATTTAATCTGCCACAATCAGTTCCGATAAACGTGTTCGAATAGCCTGTAGTATTACTAAATCCAGAATGGGAACCAATGAATACATTATAGTCGGCGTTATTAATGAAACCGCTATTAATCCCGATGATGGTGCTGTTACCACCTGTATTGTAAAGGCCAGCGTTGACCCCAATGAATGTACTCCCTGACCCCGCACTATTTAAATATCCGCTTCCACTTCCGATGAATGTATTATACCAACCAGTTGTATTGTTAATCCCAGAATTGATCCCAATGAATGTATTTTCTTGTCCCGAATCATTATTGCCACCAGAATTGAATCCCAAGAATGTATTTTTTCCCCCCGAAATATTTTGACTCCCAGTATTGTAGCCAATGAATGTGTTATAACTCGCTTTGTTGTTATGACCGCTATTATTTCCAAAGAATGCGTTATACGATCCCTCAACATTAAATTTGCCACAATCAGTTCCGATAAACGTGTTCGAGGAGCCTATAGTATTTGCATTTCCGCTATTAATTCCAAGAAATGTATTATAAACACCAGTTGAACTAATCCCCGAACTGGCACCGACGTATAAAGAAGTGGAAGTTGCATGTGATATTATTAAATTATTACTTAAATCTCCAACACTATTACTTAAATCTCCAACACTATTACTTAAATCTCCAACACTATTACTTAAATCTCCAACACTATTACTTAAATCTCCAACACTATTACTTAAATCGGCTAAATTATATGTTATTCCATCTTCTTTAAATAATATATTTCCATTACCTGATACTTCTAAAATTAAATCTTCTCCTTCATATGGAGTAATTGTTAAATCATCTCCACTAATAGATGTTAATTCTTTAGTATACATTTTCCACGATTTTCTTCCAGGATTAAATTGATGTAAATCACTCATTATTAATATCAATTTATTAATATTAAATTATAATTTAATATTTAAAATATAATTTAATTAAAAGATTTTTTTTATTATTTAAATTTATGTATTATTTTATTATGCATTAGGTTGGTATAATTCTTGTAAGAAAATATAATTACCACCCGGAACAATACCAAATGCGGTTTGAATAGTATCGCCTGATGCTTTATTTCTTTTAACTTGTAATTTATATGCTACACTTTGTCCTGCAGTAAGACCATCTGCTAAATCATCAATATATGTTCCATTATATACACCTCTAATGGTAACACCCATATTTGAACCTATTTCTGTGTCCTCAAAAACAGGACTAGATTCATCAAAAGCTCCACCGTTAAGTGATCTTACTACTCTAAATGATAATGTTTGATCAAATTCTGGAGAAGATATAAAATTAGCTTTAAATTCCATTTTAATATAAGAATGACCACTTAAAACTGTTCTTGTTACTGACCAACCATTAGCATCTTGATATGTAGTTGTATCTACTCCACCTAAGGCTGATAAATCTTGTGTTTGTATATTATTACCTATTTCTCTTTCAAATGTAGACATTGTAACTGGAATTTGTGCAGTATTATTAGACGTTGTTAAATTACCTGCTAAACTTAATGATTTAGTAACTGTATCACCATCTGCATCTACACTAAAACCAGTCATAGTAATAGTACCCATAGTTAAATCACCTGAACCAGTTATATCAGTTGCACCAGCAATATCACCAGTATCTGTTATACCACCATGTGTATTATTTATTGATTTAGTAACTGTATCGCCATCTGCATCTACACTGAAACCAGTCATAGTAATAGTTCCCATAGTTAAATTACCTGTACCATCTATAGAAGTTGCACCTGATAATGCTCCTGATACGGCTAATGCACCACTAACATCTAAATCAATATTTGTTTCCCATTTTGTATTAGTAGAATCAAATGTAAATGTTGCATAAGAATCATTTCCAACTGTAATACCTGCACCATCCGCCATACCAGCAGTTACATTTGTACCTGAAGCGAGAGTTAAATTATGGTCAGATATGTCTACATTAACCGAATGAAATGTAGTTGTATTACCACGAACAACTAAATCACCTAAAATTGTTACAACACCAGAAGCATCTTCAGTGGTTCTATCGGCATCTAATGCAAAAGGATCAATAACAAGTTCATGTTGAGTTGCTGTGGAATGTATTTTACCACCATTTACTCCCGAACCAATTGTTAAACTTCCATTTTGACCACTTCCTATTTGTACAGCACCTGTAACATCAAGAGTACTACTTAAAGTAGTAGCACCAGTAACACCAAGAGTACCACCTACACTAGCATCTGCTGTTACACTTAAACCTGTTCCACTTCCTTTGCTTAAAGTTAATGTATCAGCAATATCGGCAGTACTGTTTGCATCAAGAGTGCCTGTTAATGTAGTAGCACCAGTAACACCAAGAGTACTACTTAAAGTAGTAGCACCGGTAACACCAAGAGTACCGCCTACACTAGCATCTGCTGTCACACTTAAACCTGTTCCACTTCCTTTGCTTAAAGTTAATGTATCAGCAATATCAGCAGTGCTGTTTGCATCAAGAGCACCTGTTAATGTAGTAGCACCAGTAACACCAAGAGTACTACTTAAACTAGTGGCACCAGTAACACCGAGAGTACCACCGACACTAGCATTTGCAGTTACACTTAAACCTGTTCCGCTTCCTTTGCTTAAAGTTAATGTATCAGCAATATCTGCTGTACTGTTTGCATCAAGAGCACCTGTCAATGTAGTAGCACCGGTAACACCAAGAGTACTACTTAAAGTAGTAGCACCAGTAACACCAAGAGTACCACCGACACTAGCATCTGCAGTTACACTTAAACCTGTTCCACTTCCTTTGCTTAAAGTTAATGTATCAGCAATATCGGCAGTACTGTTTGCATCAAGAGCACCTGTCAATGTAGTAGCACCGGTAACACCAAGAGTACTACTTAAAGTAGTAGCACCAGTAACACCAAGAGTACCACCGACACTAGCATCTGCAGTTACACTTAAACCTGTTCCACTTCCTTTGCTTAAAGTTAATGTATCAGCAATATCGGCTGTACTGTTTGCATCAAGAGCACCTGTCAATGTAGTAGCACCGGTAACACCAAGAGTACCGCCTACACTAGCATCTGCTGTTACACTTAAACCCGTTCCACTTCCTTTGCTTAAAGTTAATGTATCAGCAATATCAGCAGTGCTGTTTGCATCAAGAGCACCTGTCAATGTAGTAGCACCGGTAACACCAAGAGTACCGCCTACACTAGCATCTGCTGTTACACTTAAACCTGTTCCACTTCCTTTGCTTAAAGTTAATGTATCAGCAATATCAGCAGTGCTGTTTGCATCAAGAGCACCTGTCAATGTAGTAGCACCAGTAACACCAAGAGTTCCACCTACACTAGCATCTGCTGTTACACTTAAACCTGTTCCACTTCCTTTGCTTAAAGTTAATGTATCAGCAATATCAGCAGTGCTATTTGCATCAAGAGCACCTGTCAATGTAGTAACACCAGTAACATCAAGAGTACTACTTAATGTAGTAGCTCCAGCAACATTTAATGTTGAACTAATATCGGTTGCACCAGCACTTAAATCTTGTAAAACAGTGGTTCCAGTAACTTCTAAACTACCTAAAGTAGGACCACTGGTTCCGCTTGAAGTTACTACTTTATTGCCATTAATAAATACATCAGTTGCACTTATATCAATGTTGGAATTATTACATAAATCAATTACTGCTTCATCATTTGCAGTAGATAATCTTAAAAAATCACGAGTATTACCTGCTTTAAATTGGCTACCATGGAAAAGATAATTGTCACTCGCGCGATTAAAAACGAGCGCCATTTTTTATAATATAATAAAATATTATAAAAAATTCAAAAATATTATAATTCTCTTAAAATTATGTTAGAACTACCATTTATATTATTAGTTTCTATGTTTATTAAACCCATTTTTTCGCCACTATTATTATTTTCTAATTTATATTTTAAATAGTATTTTATTATATTATTATTATTATTATTTAGTTCGTCTAAAAATGTAAAATTATATGGAATACTTAATCCTCCAGTAGCAATTACCGAACCAATATTATTATCTTGACTTATCATACTTAAATCTCTCCAAACTTCTAAACTTATTCTTTCTTCTAACGCAAAACTACAATATAATGTACATTTTAAATTTATCAAAATTTTAGATTTTAAATTGATAGGTGTAATCGTATTAAAAAAACTTGAACTTAAATCTTGAATAATTGCATTATTTGTTAATATATTTGATATATCAAATTTCTTTTTATTCGAATAATTATTTTTATTATTATTACTTAAATCATATACCAATTGGGTTAATGATGTGTCTAGTCTGGTAATTTCACTATTAAAACTAGTAACAGATACATATGAAGCATCTAAATATTGCCAATCCCATCCGCTGATAGTAGCTCTTAAAAATTGTCCATATAAGCCTCTACTACCGGTTGAAGATAAAATATTTCCATCTATTCGAACATTAGAGTTAAATGATATGTCTCCTGTTGTCGAAAAATTACTTACTTCTAAATTAGATGATGTAAATATTTCGCTTACTGTTATATTTTTGAATAATGCAGTATCAATTATTGCATGTCTTGAGTTTAATGAATTATTAATTGAAATATCACTAGTTCTTATATTATTTACACTTAAATCACCACTTACATTTACATATTGCAATTGACCATGGTTTCCCATACTCCATTTTCTATTTGGATTTAAAAATTCTAAATAATTAGTCATTTTTATTATTATTATATATATAATTAAAAATACTTTATTATGTATTTACTTCCTCAATATTTAAAATATTGCCCAATCTACTTAATATTATTTTTGGTTTATATATATTATCTAAAGTATTATAATTTGTAGTATTATTATTTGTTGAACTACTAATTTTTGCTTTTATATAAAAATTAATGTTATCACCAATAACACTAGATATATCTTTATAAAAATTATTACTAAAAAAATCATATTTAAAAGTTGCATTTTCATTGCCTAATAAATATTCTCCGATACTAATTTCAAGTCCATTATTTACTCTATAAACTAAAGCAATTTTTAATAGGCTATCATAATAATTAGATGCTAAATAATTAAAATTTAATAATATTTTATATTTACTATTATCTTTAATTGCTGTTAAATTTAATGACAAATCATTTATTATTTGATAGCTAGTATCAGTTTCTATTATTTCATCACTTATACTATTTGATATATTTGTAGAAGCAATTTGTAATAAATTATAATTGTTACCGTTATTATTATTTGATGTAATAAGATTATTTATTCCCTTTTTACCTGTGTATTTATAAAAAGTCATTACTGGTTTATTATTATCAAGATTGATTTGAAAATTAGTATTTGTTTGTACTCCATTTGAAAAATTATTAAAATCACTAAAAAATAAAATTCCTGATTTTACATCAAAAAACCAATTACCACCTGTTTGACCAAAAGGTAGATCTGGTGAACCTGTATTTAATGATAATTGAGTAAAAATACTATATAAATATGGTTGCACTAAATTATCTGTATTATTTGTATATTGTTTAAAATTAAACTGAAAAGCATCGCTTAAAATATTATTACCTGAAGAATCTAATTTAAACCACGATGAACCGGCATTACTCCCTAACTGCGGACATTCTTCTAAAATAATCTTTTTAAATCTTATTACAGTACCCGTACTATCTTCAACGATACTACACAAAGATTTGTTATTAGTATTATCACTATAATCAGCAAAATCATTAATATTTAATCCAATTTCAGAAGCAGTTTTTACAATACCGGAAACATCAAAATCAGGATTTTGTGGAATAATATCTAATAATAATTCTTCACCATTTAAATAATTGTTAAATTTAACTGCCGTTTCTTCATACCATTGTTTATTTTCTGATGTAGATGGAAATCCAAATGATTGTTTTATTAAAATATCTACTTTTTCTGCAACATCAAAAAATTTTGTATCACTCATTGTTATAATAATAACTTATAATAATGAGTATGTATTTAATTTAAATATGTTTTTATTTTTTATTATTTAATTTAAATATGTTTTTATTTTTTATTATTTAATTTAAATATGTTTTTATTTTTTATTATTTAATTTAAATATGTTTTTATTTTTTATTATTTAATTTAAATATGTTTTTATTTTTAATTTTTAATTTTTTATTTTTAATTTTTAATTTTTAATTTTTAATTTTTAATTATTTTTTAATCCAATAAATATTGTTAAATCATCATTTACTGCATCAGGATTTATAAAAATACCTTTATCGCCATTATCATTAACTACTTTTGAACCATAAGCTTTTATTAAACTATTGTTATATGATATTGGTGTACTACCATTATTAATCCAATCGCCGCCAACAGGATTATATGCTATTTTTAAATTACCAACTCTTACAGCATTAGACCCTTCTAAAGTTACTTTTACAAATCCGATAGCATCATTATCATTTAGATCAAATATTTTATCAATAATATTACTATCAAATAACCCATTTAACATTGATTTAATTGAAATATAAGTAAAACTACCATATTGTATTCTAGAATATTCTATATTATTAAATATATAGTCATTACTTTTTTTTATTTGAAATGTTATAAATTTATATCCACGATTTATATTATTATTTAATACACCAGATAAATCATAGCTTACATTTCCGGCATTATAATTATTTGTAATTGAACCATTTATTAAATTATAACTGAATTCAGATATATTTGGATATGATTGAGTTTTATTACTTTGGAATTTACCATTAATATATAATAAAGTATTATCTTTTACTTGTGTAATATGAGTTGTATAATGTAAAAGTGTTAAATTTCCAATATTATTTCCTAATTCGGTTGTGTCATTTAATTCATACACATGTAATAATGATAAGTCTAATGTTGGAGTATTAATTTTTTGATTATTTAAATTAAAACTATTATAATCGCAATAATGGTTTATATCATGACTTATATCTACAATTACTATATTTGTATTATTAGAACTATTTGTATTATATAAATTATATACTTTTTCGTTCCAATTTAAAGTATAATTTTTATTTAATAACGAATTTGTATAATTTAAATTATTATAATAATTACTTGTTGTACTTTCTATTTGTGAATAATTAAAATAGTAACTTCCATTAATACTTATATCTGCATTATTTAACATAATATTTTTTTCAGAATTTGCACTTGTATTACTTATTGATTCTATTCTTGATATAATTCTATCTCCAACAATATATAAATATTGTGAATTTATTTTATTATAATTTCTTTGCATTTTTAAATTAAAGGTTTCAACACTTGGTATTCCCATATTATATAATACTTGTGTTATATTGCTTGAATTATCAATACTATTTATTTCTGGATTACTGGAAATATCATCTATATAAATATAATATTCATTTAAACTATTTGATCCATTAATATCTTCATGTCTTAAATATTCGTATTTTAATTTATAAGGACTAGTACTTGCGTCACCAATTTTATTTATAATGTCGGTAGTATTTAAACTATTTAAAGTAATTTGGCCTTTTAATCTAAATCCTTTATTTATATTGTCATTATAAATATCTAACATACTTGGATTTATAAAGCTTATGAAATTTTGTGTATAAATATTTATTGGATTGTTACGACCAAATGAATTATCATATATTAACGTTTGCTTACTAATATCATTTACATAAACATTAATTGTAACTAATGGCGTGTTATATGCTAAACTATCTAAAAATTTACCATATCCTTTCATATTTATACCACTTGTTGAAGCGTTTGGATTTGTTATTTCAAAACTTTGTGTTAATTTGTTATATATTAAATTATGTAAATTATTAACATTTGATAAGTTTATATAAATTATTTCATTATTTATAAAACTTGTATTGGTAATATATTGTTTATTAGTAACAATAGTTGTATCTATTATAGAACTATTATTCGATGAACTTGGTAAAAATGTATAATTACTTAAAGCAATATTACTATATTCAGAAAATAATAAATCATTCAAATTATTTTTAACACGTGCTTGGTAACGATAATTTGAACCAGGCATTAATGCTGTTATATTATCATTAAATTGAACTCCTTGTTCTATAAAATTTATAAAATTTTCACCTGTATTTTGCACATTATAATCACTTAAATTAAATGTTAAATAAGAAGAACGTAATGATTCGTTTAATGAATATGAAATATCTAAAGTTTTTATTTTTGCGTTTGAATTTGATATATCTTTTTCTGTATTATTTACAACAAATGTTAATCTTAAAATATTCGTGCTTATAACTGATTCAGATTGTAAAATAGGTGCCGAAGGTGCTGCTGCTCCTTCAAATATCAAAAAATCATAAATTAAAGCACGTTGTTCTATAGAAGGATAATTGGTAGCATTATTAATACCATAAACTCTTAAATCAAATAAATTATTATTATTTAATAAATTATTTACATCATTATTACTATAATTAGCATTACCTGGTTTTAATATTGTTAAACTTTTATAATTATTTGTATTATAACAAATATCTGAAGGTATAATTATTGTTGATAAATTTAACCATTCACTTTGGGTTCCATCTTCAAATTTTCCACTTATATCAATTTGAATTTTATCAATATATGGTAATTGTGCCAATTTAATATTATTGCTTTCTGGATAAGATAATTGTGCTTTATATATAGAATTGTTGCAATGATCTGCTATTAAATGGTCAAATGTCCAATTTATTATTATTTCTGATGTAGTTATTTGTATTGGATTCACAAGTGATTTTTTAAATTTATGTGGTTGTTGTGTCATAATTTCATAAAATGTTTGATTTATTTCATTTACATATTCAAAGGATGAGCTTATGTCAATATTTATTGAACTTAAATCTTGTGTTGTTGCAAAATTATAAGTTCCTAATAATTCATTTAATTGTTTTAAAGATAATACAAAATTATCACTATTATCAAGTGTTTCTAAATATGAAAAACTAAAATCATTACTAGTTATTAATAAATTTGAAATATCCATTGATAATTTTACTAAAATTCTATTATTACTTAATTCAAAATTATCAAAAATAAATGATATATCATTTATTCTATTTTCTAAATTATAAAAGTTTATACTCAAATCATTTATTCTATTTTCTAAAATGTAATGGGAAGAACTCAAATCATTAAAAATATCTATTTTAACTGTACTATTATCCAAAATAAATAAATTAGTAGAAATTTCTCTAATAATACTACTAAAATAACTTACACTCGTTTTTAAATTGCTTATATCAAGTCTTATATCACTTATATCTAATATTTGTCCATCTGAAGAAAATAATAATTCATTTACTGTTATATCGTCGGCTATTAATCCACCGCTAATTTCTGTGCTACCTAAACTTGCATTATTAAAACCACCTAATACTTGTAAAATGATTGAACTTATATCTAAATTAGCATTACTACTATTTACTAGTGCTTCTAATTGTGCTGCACTTAAACCAGAACCACCTTCTATTGTTGTTTCTAATTCTACTTCAATTGAAATACTTAATTTTTGTTTTATACTTATTGTAGAATCTTGATTTGCTAATGTTGTACTTGCCATATTATATATTATTAATAAATATTTACATAAGATACTTATTTAATTAATGTTTGTAATATTATAATAAATAATAATAAATAATAATAAATAATAATAAATAATAATAAATAATAATAAATAATAATAAATAATAATAAATAATAATTACTAATAAATAATAATTATTTAATAAATGAATATTATTGAAAATCATAATCAAGATATATTAAATAATTTAATACAATTATATGAAACCAATAGTATTAGTAATATCATTTTTCATGGCACTAATCTTACTGGAAAAAAAACATTGTTAGAAAACTTCTTAAAAAAAATTTATTTAACACAAGAAAATTTTAATAAATATGTATTGACAATTAACTGCTCACACGGTAAAGGTAATATAAAATTTATTAGAGAAAATCTAAAATATTTTGCTAATTCTATTATTTTAAATAATGAAAATACGTCATTATTTAAATCAATTATTTTATTAAATGCTGATAAATTAACTGTTGATGCACAATCTGCTCTTCGCAGATCAATTGAAATATATAATCATAGCACACGTTTTTTTATAGTTGTAGAAGATAAATCAAAATTATTAAAACCCATTATTTCAAGGTTTAGTGATATTTATTTTTATAATAAATTAAATCTCGTAAATAATACTTTTTATCAAAAAAAATATTATACTTTAAATAAACATTTGAATGATAATCATGATAATGATATCAAAAACGATGTTACTGAAAAAAAATCATTATTAAATAATATTAAATTAAGTAATAATTTATATAATAATGGAATCACAGGTAATATGCTAATTAATTATATTGATAAACATTTAGAAGATGATATAAATAAATACCAATTTTTAATAATTATTGAAGTATATAAAAAATATTTTAGAAATGAAAAATTAATAATTATGTTTTGTTTAAACTTTTTATTTAATAAAAAAATAGATAATTTAGAAAATATTAATTTTTTATAAAATTATATAAATTTATATAAAATTATTTTTCGTTATAACTTTATTTAGAAAATATAGTGATTTAATAAAATATGGACGATTATAATATTAATACAATAATTGAATCAAAAAATGAATGGTCTGCACGTTTAACTAATATATTATCTCCTTGTATGATTGAAGGTATTAAATCTATTTTTGATGAAGCATATAATTTATGTATAGACAACGAAGAAGAGTCTAAATATTTAATGACTTTTCAAAATTTATTAAATAATATTCCAAAATGGAGTTCTGAAATTGTTGAAATTGAAAAAGATAGAATTATTGCAACAAGTGCATGTAATTATTTAGAAGACCTCATTACATGTGTTCATATTACTCAACTTAAATCTCTTACTGTTACTCGTGTTGGATTAAAGCAAAAAAAAGTTAATATTGATATTCCCAATTTAAATACTTTTATTCATAAAGCATATATTGCTATTGCGCGAAAAGTATATATAAATGTATATTTATTTGAAAAAGATATTTTACCATTACAAACACAGAAAAATAATAGAGAATTAGAAATAATTGTAAAAGAATGTATTTTAAATAGTATTAGAGAAAATATTCCAATTGAAAATATATTGAAAATTTATTTGGATGAAACACAAGAAACCGATGTTGAAATTGAAGAAACAAAAGAACAAATTTTAGATGAAGAAGCCATTAAAAAAATGGAAAAAGAAAAAAAAGAAAAAGAATTAGCAACCATTAAAGCCGAGGTTGAAGAAAAACTACGCAAAGAATCAAAAGCTAATGTTAAAAAAGCCATTAGTGAAGCAAATAAATCTTTAAATAAAGAATCTGCTGTTTTGAAAGATGTTAGTGATTTAAATGAAGATAGCGGAACAGATAGTGAATATTTTACAGAAGATGAAAGCGTAGATGAATCCATTGGAAATGAAAAATTAGTTATTGGAGAACCTATTAGCAATAAAAAAGATAAATTAAGTGATTTGGATCTTGGTATCAAATCATTAGATGAAGACCCAGATAAATTTGATTTAGATGTATTAGATTTAGAAACTGAAAAATTGGACGACATTATAGAACTTGATATTGAAGAACTCAAACTTTAAATTTATTTTTATATATATATATATGAAAAGAAAGTATACAAAAAAATCTAGAAAACATTTTAGGAAAAAATCTAGAAAACATTTTAGGAAAAATAAAATGAAAAAAACAACAAAGAAATTTAGAAAAATGAAAGCAAGAGGTTTTCCACAAGTTTTTTCAAGCGCACGACTTTTTCCACAAGTTTTTTCAAGCGCACGACTTTTTCCAAGAAGAGCACAAGTGGCAAATGTACGACAATATTATACATATAAAACAACACAACCAAATGTCCAATTATATTCATATCGTAAAAGCAACGGTAAAAATTGTTTATTGAAACAAAGCGAAGATAGTACCCAAGCAACACTAGTTCCAGGTATAAAAGATGAGGATGGCAAATTAAAATTTATAGATAATAATGGTATGAAAGTACATAAAACAGAAAAAACAATGGCAAAAACGGGTAAAATAGGTGAAGATTTCCATTTCAGAACATATCAAAATAAAAATAATCTAGATACCGGTGATACTCTTATTGAAATTCGTATGCCAGGTGGCAGATATTTGGCAGAGAATTTTATACCCATAGATGTTATTGAATATGTTCGAAGTAATTATGATTAATATTTATTTTCATTTTTATATTCGTTTATTTAGTAAATAATTATTCATTATTAATTATAATAATAATGAATAATCAAGTATTAACAGCAGGAATAATTAGTATTATATATTTTTTAATGAAATTCATTGAAATGAGATTTATTTTAAAAGAAAACAAACCATTAAAGCATATGGTTATTGATACAATGATAGTATTTATATCGGCAACAATTACTATTTTATTATTGGACCAATTTAATTTAAATGAATTAATAGGAAATATAAAATCAGCTCCAGGTGCTTTTATTAATAAACCAGATTTTTGACGGGAAGAATACGCGATTATTAAATAAGTGTTTTGGATTTATTTGTGTATAGATACAAATTATTTTTTAAATATATTTTCATAATAAATATATTTAATTTATTTTTATTTATTGTGTCATTACAGGTAATTCATCTATATTAAAAATTGCTGATTGATTATTAATTTTTTTTCGTGCAATTTGGTATTTTTCAAATACTTCCTTTTTCAATACTTTTTGTGGAGTATGATTATGTACAGTTCGTGCAATCATTTTATATAATTTAAAATCAGGATATCTCTCATCGCCATCATTTTTATATAAAATATTTTTATTTTTATCATCAAAAACCCATTCTATCATTAACTTCTTAATTGGCGAACGTAATTTTTTTATATCATCAATATCTTGTATAAAATAATCAAATAAACTACAGCCTAAACGACATAAATCAAAACTATAATTCGGCTCTAATCTTGCTTTGTTTTCATTAAAATATGGCTCACAATTATATTGTGTTGCTGCATCGCCTTCTGGTGCATAACTATCGCTACATATTAATTGTCCTTTAAATCTGTATATTGCTCTACCGAAATCAATAATTTTATATATTTTTCCAAAAGTTGGTACTTTATAATGGGCATTATTAAATTTATAATATAAAAATTTCTTTTCTGTCTTATTATATACAATATTATTTGTATGAAGGTCGTTATGTGTGAAATCAAATACTTTTTGATATGTAATTAGCATAAACAAAATTTGCAAAACAATTGATTCGTATTCTGGGTCTTTTATTTTATTATTAATAATATAAGCATCCAATGTATCTTCACAGCATTCTAATGCAATTGTTTGAACCGGGAATTTGTCAATAGTAGCAAATATTTCTTCTTCACAAGATGATTCGCTACTACTTGATTTTTCTTCATCGCTATCTTCTTCCTCTGAATTTTCTTCGTTGCTTGATTCAGTATTTGAATATCTAGATGAACAAGAAGAATTAACTGAATCTAGATCATTTGTTCTTTTATGTTTTTTATATTTTTCATCTTTTTCTTTTGTTTCGTCTTTTTCTTTAGATTCGTCTTTTTCTTTAGTTTCATCTATTTCGTCTTTTTCTTTATTTTCTTTATTTAATTCATTTAATTCAACTAAGTCATCTAATTTAAATAATTTTTCATCTAATTCTTCTAATAGTATTTCATTATTTTCTATATCCATGTTTTCAATTTCAACTTCTTGTTTATCTTTTTGTTCAACTTCACTAGTTATAAATAATTCTTCAGTAATTAAATCTATGTTTTCATTATTAATATTAATTTTTTGTTTGCATTTTTTTGTATTTGCAAAAATGTTTTTTGTATGTTCTGTTTCTATTATTTTAAACCTTTTATTCAAATTTTGATGAAAGTAATCGGAATCATCTAAATATTCTAAATCTTCATCTATTTCTACTAAAAAATCATTCTTAATTGCTAAAAAAGACCCATAATAATCTATTCCATTTAAAAATCCATAATAATTTAACAATAAACTAGATAAATATGAAAAAAAACCATCACTATATGCAGAATTGTTAGGATCAAAAACTTTATAATTTATAGTTTTGTCTTCTTTATTCAAAAAATTTGGTAAATTTAATATATTAAAACTAGAATCCTTGTCATTGTATTTACCTATCATATATTTTGTAGGATCAACTAATGGACTATATTTAAAAAAAATCTTCTTATTAATATTATTATTAGAACTATCAACAATAATACCATTAAATTTTGAATATCCTATTTTTTCAGTCAATGTTTCTAATTTATATACATTATTTAAGTTTATTGAATTATAATTAGTTTCATTAAAATTAAAGAATCTCTCATATAATGGAATATAATTTTGAGGAGTTTCTAAATTTAAAAACTCTTCTGATTTTATTTTATCAAATAATTCAGTATTTTTATTTTTCCTATAATTTATTTCCATAATTATTTATTACTTTATTAATAATAAATAATTTTCTTGTTTTAAACGTTTTTCTATAAAATATTACTATTTAGTTTATTGTATTAAAGTATTAAGAATGTTACAGCTGTTCCTAAACCCATTAATGCCATATATAATCCAACATTTGAACTATTTGTGAAATCTATATCTGTATTAAGAATATTAGATACAACATTATCGGAAGTATTACTATCAGACGGTAATACATGAGTATCTATTATAGAAGTCGATGAAATTGGTTTTGATTCATGTATAATAGTAGGTTTTGTTTCTTTCTTGATACCCTGTTTTTCAAGATAATTATTAGCATCTTCTTCGCTTTCTACTTTTTTAAGCAAGGTAGGTGTGATTTTACCTATATTTTGTGAAGTAAGTGAAGGTACTTGTTCTTCGCTTATTGTCCCTTTTATTTTTAGTACATTCTTAATTATATCACCACCGCCTTTCAATAAATTTGGGTCTATTTTTTCTTCATTTGAGGTGTTTATCTCGAATAATTCCACTGTAAAATTTGTTGTATTTAAAATTGTTTTTAAATACTCTATATATATATTAATATCTTCTCTTTCTACTTTGCTACTTATTTCTAATAAAACAATGCTTTCCTTTGGTTTTGTAGGTGTTGTTACTAGTGTTGTTACTGGGTTTGTTACTGATTTTGTTACTGATTTTGTTACTGGTGCTGCTACTTTTGCTTCTGTGTCTGGTGCTACTTTTGCTTGTGGTCCTGCTTTTGCTGGTGGTATTGTTCCTGGTGGTGGTTTTGGTGGTCGTGATGCTGGTGGTGGTGATGCTGCTGGTTTTGGTGTGGTGGTGGTGGTGGTTTTGTTTTTGGTTTGGGGTGGTGGTTGCGTTGGAGGTGGTGGTTGCGTTGGTGGTGGTGCTGGTGGTTTTGGTTTTGGTGTGATGGTGGTTTTATTTTTGGTTTGGGGTGGCGACGGCGGTGGTAGTGGTGGTTCCGTCGTTGTTGTTGGTAGTGGTGGTGGTGGTTGCGTTGGTGGTGGTGGTGGTGGTGATGGTGGTGATGCTGGTGGTGGTTTTTCTTGTGCTTCTTGTTCTGCTTTTGTATCTGCTTGTGCTTTTGCTTGTTCTTTTGTTTGTCCTTGTGTTTGTGGTTGTGTTTGTGATTCTGCTTGTTCTATAGGTTGAATATCAATCCATCTGAAATTTGGATCTTTTTTAAAATATCCAACATTAATGCTTCCTAAATCAGTAAATCCTTTTGTTTTTAACAAACCTTTCGTTTTATCAAACCATTCTTGTGCTTCTTTTTTTCGAGCTACTGGAAAATTTTTCAAATCTGTATGTTCAGCTTTATCTTCTGACCACACAAGAACACGATATTTTCCAATTTGTTCGTTTACATTATCTATGTTGTCAAATTGTTCATTACCCCCAATCAATTTTATGTTACGAGGTCTATTACAAACTGCATTTTTTAACATTTCTATTGGTTCTTTAATCATTCGATTAAGAATGTCTTCATTTAATACTATAACTTTTATTATATCGTTTTCATTGTTTTCAAATACAACTTTTGTTGTACCAAAAGCTACAAAAGATGTCACTGAACGTGATTTAAGTTCTTCATTTATCAATTCCAGAACTTTACCCTTGTATTTACTTTTTATATCATTACCCACGTTAAAATGTAATAATGTGCTGTATTTATTGACATATTCAGAAAATGGTATTGTTACTGTTTTTGATAATACTGGTTGTGGTGCTGGTGATGATTGTGATGATACTGATTCTAGTGGTTCTAGTAGTTTTGTTGAATCATAATGAGCATTTCCTTTTAGACTAATAACTATTACATTTTTTGCATCATTTGCATCTAAAAATGGACTATATACTTCATTTTTACATTCTCCTGGATCGCTATATTTATTATTTATTACAACTATATTTACCTTAAATAAATCTGAAATTGCCACTAAAGTTAAATTTGATCCCCATGTTTCTCCAGCTAATTTATATTTATTACATATTTTTTTCCAACTGTTATCGTCGAATGCATTATAATTCTCTGTATCATCAAAAAAACGTATTGTTGTATCATCTGTATTATCAATTTTTTTATCTTTATTTTCCCATAACCAATCAGCTGCCAAATTTCTTAATTCAATGTGTGCATCTGGGTTTCCATCTGTAAAATCAATATTTTGGTGTTTAATTCCTTTTGATTTAAATTGATCAACTACTGCATGAAATTGGCAATTTCCATCACCTGGTACTTTTTTTAATTGATATCCAAACATTTTTAAATTTCTTTCAGCTTTTTTATCTGAATTAGTCTCTGGCCATGTGTAATCTTTTTTTTTTTGTAAATTGAATAAATCCTTCCTAGTATTAAATTTTGTATCACTATCAAAATTAATACTATACATATTTACATTTTTATCATAATTATTTCTTATAACTTCATCTATATTTTCAATTCGAATATCGTCACTTTTATCCGTTAATAAATAATATTCTCCATTATCTTTTTTTTCTAAAATTCCTTTTTCACCCTTATATTCAATAATAGATCCAAGATAATCATTAAAAATTTCAATTTTTTTTATCTCCTCTTCAATTTGTTCTGATTTAATTAGAAAATTACTAATATTATTAGATATAAATAAACTTACTTCATCATCATCCTGAACCTTAGTAAAAAAACCAGTAGTTTCATCTCCATATTTAACATACTTGCCATCTAATTTAGCTATTTTTTGCATTATTTCTGGACTTATTGTTCCTCCATAAAAAATTTTTTTTTTCTTTAAAGTTCTATTAAAATTATTTTTTTTCATTTAAATTACCTATATTATATTTATAAATTAAATTACTAATTAAATAATATTTTTTAATAATATTTAGTAAATAATGACTTTAGAATTAAAAAAATTTGAGATGAAAAATATTAGTTTCAAACCAGATGAAAATAAAGGACCTGTTATTGTTTTAATTGGTAGGCGTGACACCGGTAAATCTTACCTCGTTAGAGACCTTCTTTATTATCACCAAGATATTCCCATTGGAACTGTTATTAGTGGAACTGAAGCAGGTAATGGGTTCTATGCTGAACATGTCCCCAAACTCTTCATTCATGAAGAATATAATACTGCAATTATTGAAAATATTTTAAAGCGTCA
>Ga0209630_10002295_pt1 | contig 18744 bp, 16 predicted proteins | sample COG_01_FD_184745 | JGI IMG/M metagenome (GOLD analysis project Ga0209630, IMG submission 184745) | Pelagic Microbial community sample from North Sea - COGITO 998_met_01 (SPAdes) (version 2) | ecosystem: Environmental > Aquatic > Marine > Neritic zone/Coastal water | place: Helgoland, sampling... | reverse complement strand
AGGTACAATATCACTACATGTGTGTGTATCTGATTACAAAAAAGACTGAGCTCTAGCCCATCCGGGCAAAACATGTGATCTAAATGCGAGCAGACCACACTACGAACAATCCTCTCACGTAGTAGGCAACCCCACGACGGGATTCATGAAACCCTTGTGAGCCTCACGAGCAGCTGTACACGTACGTGTACAGTACGGAAGTACGAAAGTACTTCCGTACACCACATGTACCTTCGAAGGTAGTCGTGTACACGCACGGAAGTACACGTACGGAAGTACTTCCGGAAATAGATACATAGTTTATACATACAGTACTGTACGTGTAGGGCCTAGCTAGATAGCTAGTCTAGCTAGCTAGCTAGCTAGATAGATAGATAGAATACCTTCGTTCGTTCGTTCGTCTTTATTTATTAGGGCTACAGTACACGTACGTGTAGTCTACAGTATGTTGTACACGTACCTTCGAACGGAAGTACGAAGCGAACGAACGAAGGTATTGTTGTCTACGCAGACCAGAATGCGGTTTTTCACCCGCGTTAAGCTTTTGATCGGCTATTGCGATTAAAATATCTTTTCAAAAGTTTTGATCGGAAAATCCCTGATCGCTTTGATCGGGTCTTTGGTCGGTCGACATCGTCAGATCTGACGATCTGAATGCGACTGAAAAACCGCATTCTGGTCTGCGTAGGTACACGTGTACAGCTGTACACGTACACGTACAGTACGTGTATACGTACAGTACACGTACACGTGCTATTTAAAAATAAAATAAAGTTTATCAATAGTTGTTTATCATACGAAGGTACGTTGTACTTTCGTACTTTACACGTGTATGTAGCTATGTACTATGTACGAAAGTACAACGTTGTAGTGAACGTGTAGTACTGTATTGTATCTATTTCCGGAAGTAGACCGTTACGAAAGTACTTTCGTACTGTACACGTGTACTTTCGAAAGTACTTTCGTACTTTCGTACTTTCGTACTTTTTCGTACGCGGAAGTACCTTCGAGGATAGGACACTCACGTCTCTCCACCGCTGCACAACCAACGTGGAAGCTTTCTTTCGTTTCCGCAATACGGAATATAAAATGCTTCACTCACCAACGCTTCTTTATTCCTCTGAGTCGACACCTTTAGTTGTGCTTGCTGCGGCCCAGATCGGCGGCGTGAGTTTAACAACTTTTCCTGATAAGGGCATCTCTGGCGACGTCGAACCAACCCTTCTTCTCGAAGATGGCACTAAAATAGCGGGAACATCTTCACTCTTACGATTTATTGCCCGTGCATCAGCTAATGCATGTGGGCTCTATGCCGGCGATATAATGTCGTCCACTATGGTGATTTCCGTCCCTCCCGAAAGCTGCGTTGTGCTTGCCACTGAAAAAATATACCTGACCTAGTTCCTCATCTATTTTTTTAAGATAAGAGATCGTGTTGCTCCCGAAATTTCTGACTGAAAGTTTCAACATCGCACAGGTAGATTTTTGGATCGACCAGGCCTCGGCAGCTGTGCGTGGCGGTAGCTTTCAGGAGATCTGTGAGAGAGTCGCCGCATATCTTTCAAGTCATACTTATTTGGTTGGATGTACACTGACAATCGCAGACCTGGCTTTTTTTCATCAACTGCTGAATTCACGTCAGTGGGAAGCTATAAAAACGAGACCCTCGCTCGGCCATTTGCTGCGTTGGTTTAATTCGTGTATGATGAACGGTACACTTCGCGACGTGGCCACTGCTCATGGGGCATCGTTTTTTCTAACACTCAAAACTTTAAGATTCCAAGGTATTATTGAGAGCTGTGTGTCTACCTCGGGTGGTTCCTTCAAAATAAATCTTGATAACGCAACTGAAGGCTGCGTAGTTACTCGCTTTCCCCCTGAACCCTCGGGTTATTTGCACATTGGGCATGCCAAAGCTGCACTTTTAAACCAGTATTTTGCTCGCCTTTACAAAGGTAAGCTTATCATTCGATTTGATGACACCAACCCATCCAAAGAAAGGGATGAGTTCGTCGAAAATATCTTGCAGGACTGCGAGACACTAGGACTTAAACCAGATGCTGTGACATATACGTCAGACTCTTTTTCTCAAATTTTAGAGATGGGATCAAAATTGATTCGAGAGGGAAACATGTACATAGATGATACTCCGTTAGATCTAATGCGTCACGAAAGAATCAATCGTATAGAGTCTGCTGCCCGTGGGAACACTGTTGAAGATAATCTTCGTTTATGGGGAGATATGATTGCCGGTAATGAAAAAGGCTTAGAGTGTGCTGCTCGTTTTCGCATGGACATGCAAAGTGATAATGGTTCTCTACGGGATCCTGTTGCTTTTCGCTGCAACCTATCTCCGCATCACCGCACGGGCACAACACACAAAGTTTATCCTACGTATGACTGTGCCTGTCCTTTTGTTGATGCACTCGAGGCAGGGAACCCATCTCGAAAGTTTTTTTCCTTCACTACTGTCTTTCCTCTTTGTTTCAAAACCATACATTTTTTTTTGGTCCTACACACTGGGAGTCACTCATGCCCTGCGAACTTCTGAATATCGTGACCGCGAGGATCAATATCACTGGGTGCAGAATATGATGGGCTTGCGGAAAGTGCACATATGGGACTATTCACGGTTGAATTTCGTGTACACAACTTTGTCAAAGCGAAAATTACAGTGGTTTGTAGACCATGGATATGCGGAAAGCTGGAATGATCCTCGTTTTCCCACTGTTCAGGGGTTGAAACGTAGAGGTTTGCAGATCGAGGCTCTTAAAGAATTTATCCTGATGCAAGGTGCAAGCCGAAATGTAAATTTGATGGAATGGGAGAAGTTATGGACGTTGAACAAACGCATCATAGACCCAGTTTGCCCTCGACACACTGCCGTTGAAGACGAGGGCCGAGTTGCAGTTACTTTGCTAAATGGACCTGTAAATACAGAGTCCGTGTCAGTTCCGCGCAACAAGAAATATCCTTCAGCTGGTACAAAGGTATCGAGCCGCATGTCTCGCATTTGGCTGGATTTAGCAGATGCGGAATTGCTTGAAGAAGGTGTTGAAGTTACTCTGATGGACTGGGGAAACTGTATAATTAAAAAGATATTTAAGGATGGTCCCTCAGGTGCAACTGTTAGCATGGAAGCTGAGCTTAACTTAAAAGGTTGCGTAAAGTCCACTAAAATGAAACTCACCTGGCTACCAAACATGAATGAGCTAGTTCCTCTGAAACTTTTGGATTTCGATTATCTCATTACGAAGAAAAAAGTTGAAGAGGAAGACAATCTTGCTGACGTTGTAAACAAGCAGAGTAAAGTAGAAATCCGAGCCCATGGTGACGCGGACTTGGGCAAATTGAGAAAGGGAGATGTGCTTCAACTGGAGCGCAAAGGATATTACGTTGTTGACGCTGGGTTTGAGCCAGGTGTCCAACCCATGGTGCTTCTTTGCATCCCAGATGGCCGTACTAGGAGCTGGGGTGTTTCTCGGAATAAATAGCGTGTCTAGCTGGTTCTTGCTTGGGTGTAGGATCCTCTAGGAGTCGACATTTCTAGTCATGACGAAGATTGGAAGTTGTTATTCCTTGCACCGAGTTGCTAAGAAGGGCACACAAATATCGTTGGTATTATTGAGGATACAAGAGTCAGTGGTCAACATCTGGTACTGATATTTTCATCAATATTTTCGGTGCCGGGAAGTTTAGCCTTCAAGTGCAGATGCACCAGAGATGATTTCTATGAGTTCTGTTGTGATAGATGCCTGCCGAGTACGGTTGTAGAGAAGTGTAAGCTTGCCGAGCATGTCTTTGGCATTTTTCGTCGAATTTTCCATCGACTGCATGCGAGAACCAAGCTCTGAGGTAGAGTTTTCAAGCAATGCGTTGTACACAACAACACCCATATTGAACTCTGATAGGTCAAGAAGAAATTCTGAACGCTCAGGTCCCTCAAGCTCATAAGCATCAAAGTTATTCATGCCGCTCTCTGCTGCCTTCTCATATTCCCCAGAAGAGTATACGGTAGCAACAGTTGGCTTGAACGAGATCACTGACTGAAAACGGTTGTAGACGATCTGATGTTTTCCGGCGCCCTGGTTCAAGATAGTATCACTAACAAGTGAGGCAGTCGCAAACGTCAGTGGAACTTTTGACAGATCTACTATAGCTCCCGTAAGTGTCTCAGCATACGCCTTAGAAAGTTGTCCTCGAGCTTTCTCACCAATTATAGTCAACAACGGCACTTGAGCCCCAGAAAGTCCAGCGACTACCTTCGAATACTTGACAACAGTCGAGTTAATACCACCACAAAGACCTTTGTCAGACGAAACTGGTACAAGCAGTGTCCTCTCGGCGTCCACACCTAAAAATAAAGAGCGTCTGAGTCTCCCAGAAAATGTGTAAATTTCGTGACTGCTCACCTGGTTGATCACCAAGTAATCGTACCATTGGCTCTACAAGGCCACGTGATTTCTCCATTTTGGTTTGAGCTCCTTTCAAACGTGAAGCAGCCACCATCTTCATGGCTGCAGTTATTTTTTGTATGTTTCCAACAGACTTCATGCGCTGGGCAACCACCTGCAGCGAAATGAGTCGAGAGCCGTGCGGAACGGCAGGGCTGACAAGTGGAAATAAATTAAAGTTAGGCATTCGATATAGTGCGGGTAAATCCGTGCGGGCTAAATAATTTCGTAAACCCTATTTTCCCGGACAGTTCACGGGAGTGTCATCGAATGCGCCCGCTAGCGCAAGAACACGGCGAGCAAAACAGAGTTACTGGCATGGTGTTTGTTTGACGAAGCGGCCTAGAGCCAGCTTAGCAGGCAAGGGAGTGCTCACCATGAAGCTCCGGGGAAACGAAAACCAAACGTGTTATCATTTTTGAGAGAAGGATGTCCACGAAGTCGGGTCGTATTCTTTCGAACTTCGTTCAGCACCGCAACCAAACAACGAAACCCATTGGCCGACATGGCGTATGGAATGCTAGGGAGGGATGTGTTTGCAGTACTTGACTCGGTTGTTATGGGCTGGATAGTGTTAGACCGCGTTTGGTGCACAGAGCACAGGCAACAAGGTGCCCAAAAGCAAAAAAAAACAATCATTATTCTATCGCTGTAAAATCGAAGTCGTACTGTACATGTACAGTACAGTACGTGTAGTTGTACAGTAGCTCTTTTATAAATTTGGTACGGAATTACTTTCGTATGTACTAAAACTCGTGTACAACGTACAGTACACGTACAGTACACGTGTGCAAAACAGTCTCACTCAAAAATAAACATGCATTGCTTGCTTGATACGCGTTGCGTACGTGTACAATGCTACGAAGGTACTTTCGTACTTTCGTACGAACGAAGGTAGGAAGTACATGCGGAAGTACACGTAGCCCTACGGAAGTACTTTCGTACTTCCGTACTTCCGTACTTTTAATTAACTACCTTACTTAGGTACGAAAGTACTTTCTAATTTCTTTTTACTTTTTCAAAACGCATTTACAGACTTACAGTACTGTAGACTTTTTACATGCATTTCAATCATATCAACAAGTACGAAAGTACAAGCAAGTCTACGGAAATAATAGATATCTTCATACTATGGAAGTACTTCCGGAAGTACTTCCGTACTACATAGACTACGTATGCAGCTTTATTTGTACGTGTGGCTCACTCGGGATAGCCCAGCCACGAAGTACAAACCGTACGCTGTATGTACGTGTCGCCTTATTTCAACGGGACGCGAATTTGTAGCCAAACGCTCAGGCTCTGCTGTGCTAGGGCTAGGCCCTACATGTACGTGTACAGCTTTATGTACACGGCTACACGCAGGGCACAGATTTAACATTGTATTTAGGCTATTCTTCTGTTCGACACCACCCAGCTGCTGTCAGAGTCTAAACATATTTGTTAATGTACAGTATAAATATAGTCACGTGATGGCTGTCTAGTTCAACCGACCCGCTCGCGCGCAGCATAAATGGTTTGAATCCCCAGGCAAGTTGCACCTTTTCAGGGCAATTTATTTTGATTGAAAAGCACATACTGATCGTGACTTTGAAGGCAATCATTGACAAAATTACTCGAACGAAAGTATATGAATCGCCATTCTGGAAAGAACGTTGCTTTGGAGTGAGTGTCCCTACTCTTGTCGATCTTGCGATGAATTACTCTTTATAGTGTAGAGCTGTAGACGTACACGCGTACACGTACAGTACACGCAGTGCTATTTAAAGTAGCTACGGAAGTACTTTCGTACAATGTACGAAAGTACTTTCGTACATCCGGAAGAACTTCATTCTGTACATAGGGCTACGTACAATGCATATCGTACTTCCGTACATATCACTTAACACATATCTACATACCTATTTCACCTACATAGACTATCCACGTATCTAGTACGAAAGTACATATGTGTAATACACACCTTAGCTTAATACTTCATGAGGAAGTAGTTCCGTACGAAGATAGATAGAATAAGATATGATACGTGTACCTCCGAGATAATATCTAGGCCCATACTGGCCCTATCATAGACTATCGATCTTTCCGTCCGAAAATAGTGTACGGAAGTACAGTACACGTACACTATCCCTATTATTACGTACGGAAGTAAACTTACTTTCGTACTTTCGTACTTCATTCCGTACGAAATTTATGAAGGTACTGTACGTGTACAACGTACTGTACTGTACATTAAGGTCACGCTCCGCTAATTAAATTTCCCGTGCCAAAAGTACGAAATTTATTATGAATACGCATACAAATTGGCACGGGAAATTTAATTAGCGGAGCGTGACCTTAATAATAATGCTACACGTACAATTTTATAGTAGGGATAATCATTCATAGATAGAATGAACAACTTTATTATCCCTACATACAGTGCACGTGCATACAGTACGTGTACCGCCTAATACCTTCGCGTAAATAATAAGTTCTACAAAAATGTACACTTGTATTTGTACGTTGTAGATAGGGCCTAGAGTACACGTAATAAAAAAAAAAAAAATTCTTTAAAAATATGCCCTCCATACCGCACAACGAAATAATACAGATTTACACCAACAGCGTGAAACTCGGTCGTGAAGCAGAAAAACACGGCGATAAGGAACAGGCTATGAAGGCGAAAATGACGGCAGGAATGATGGAGTTTAAGATGATTATCCCTCCTCCGTGAATATTAAACTATAAATTATGGAAGTACTTCCGTATCTTCTTATATTTTTTACAGTAATATTACAACATATACGAAGGTACGTTTATACGTTATTATCCCTGCTGCATACTATGCGGTATGCGCTACCTTCGAAGGTACACTACTATTATCTTCGTACTTCCGTTAAATAAAACAACTTATTTATTACACGTACATGTACATGTACATACATGTACAGTTCAACTCTACGCAAGTGTCAAACCACACTCGTTCGGGCGAAGGTATGATAATATACGTAAATAGGGCATCAAGAAGATGTATTTAGGATTCGAATTTCATGTTTTCTGTGTACCCAACTCACCGTGTTGGTTCGTCTTGAAAAGCTTCATCACTTTCGTGTTGGGAAGCTTTGCCGGCTTTCTCTTTGGAATCTTCTTCAGATTTGTTTCAGGAAGCTTCAACTTCTTCTTGAGAATCTTCATTAGCAGCATCCTCACTCAATGCTCCGCCGCCTTCACTATTTCGCTCAGGAAGGTCAAACGTTGGCAGCTCCGGTTCTAGATCAACATCTTTACTGGAAACTCCATTATCACTGCAAGCTGCAGATTCCACTAAACGTTTCGTGCCGCCCGCGTCAAGCTCTGCAGTGTAGTCCACACCTGCAACTTTGAACCCAGAATTGTTCAGGGGAGGCTCGCCGTCATCGTTGAACATCTTGCGATTAAGCATATCAGCTTGGAGCGCATAATCGAAGTTGGGGAACATGTTCTTGTACTCAGTAGGATCGGCAAGCGCCTCAGCCGCCTTCTTATTCACTCGAGCGAGGTCATTCTTCCACAGAGCCACGATATCCGATACCTTGGATGGGGCATACGTCCTTGCCATAAAAGCAGCCTCGGGTAAGCGCCCCGTGCTGCACAAGAGATCTATGCAAGAGTCAACTTTATTCAGTAAAAAGAGGCAGACGAACGCCACATTGTGTTTGCCTTTTTTTACTGCCGCAGTAGAAATTCGGTCCAAGAACTCGGGAGAAGCATAGGCTGACGAAAGAAGCAGCTGGCCAGAAAGATCGCCACAAGCTGCGAGGCACGTCGACGCAAGATATATATCTCCAGTTGATAAGGAAAGCTCCCCAAGCAGTTTCCACTTTTTTTCAGCATTTACTGGGTTCACTTCGTCAACCAAATTACGAGCGATATGAAGTTCTCCCAGCTGCACAGCGAGATCGAACTTGTAGTCAGGATCAGTGGCCACGCGCAAAGCATCCGCGACAAAACTACGGGACTCGAGAAACCGCGCAATAGTGTTGTGTTGGTCAGTGGGAATTGTAGGAAGGATATCTTCGGCAGCTTCAAGTTCCTCGCGCAAGACTAACGTTTTGTATTCAAGGAGACTGAGAAGCAAAGTATACGACACAACATTGAACTCCTTGTCAATAAGATATACACGGTTCTGCGCAGCAAGATATCCAAGGATATACATTGGCCGATCAAGGTGAAAGATGGTCGTGACCTCAGTGCCGACACAGTAGTTCAGGCGCCACTCTGAGTTATTATATATGAAGCAGTCTCCAACCCAAACACCAGTGCGTACAGACTCACCAATTTCTGCAACAAGCTCAAAAGCATCTTCCACACCCTCTTCATCCAGTACATCTTTCGCGAAGGCGTCTAGTGTGGCCGCCGCATTATATTTAAGAACAAAAAAAGACGACTCGCTGGAAATGGCGACAAACTCTCCGCTGTCTGACCACCACAGATTTCTAACAGAAACGTCGATGCGGCGTATCACGCGTGACTCCGCCCAATCGTAAAAACATATGAAATCCGTTGATCGCAAGCCCAACAAGAAGCCACCAAAGAGACCCTCGACAGCAAAATGAGGTCGAAAGCTGATCTTTTCTTTAAATTGGTTGAAGACTTTAATCCTTGATGGGGACTCGCGCACGGCGAACTCTGAGGAGTCTACTGACCAACCGAAGTCAAGTGCAGTGCCAAAAGATTTGTTACGCCATGCCAGGGCAGTATAAATTATATATTCACCGTCGCCACATGCTGTAACAAAACGTCCATTGGGTCCATGCACGAGACTCTGAGGATAGAGATCACAGCTACCAAGATCTTTGACCATGAGGGGGAGCCTGTCACCATCATGAAAGTCATAGTCAGTTGGCAGTGACTTAACATTGACAGTCTGGATGTCATTGTGCTTCGACCAAATTATCTTGCCGCTAGAGTCCATAGAAGCGACAGGATCCTCACGACCAATTTTGAACATTACAGTTCCTTCGTCGTAACCTATCGATACAGCATTAGATCCCTTCATCACACCGATCGCCCAGACGCGCTCCAAACCATAATTCAGCGTATTTTCTAAGCGATACGTGGTACTGTGCCAGATGCGAAGGGTTCCATCCTCAGACCCAGAGATTATCACAGGGAGCTCAGGGTGGAAACATACTGTCGAAACATTATGAGCATGTCCCTCAAGTGTTTGCACACACGATTTTGTTTGGTAATCCCATATTTTCACAAACTTATCATCGGCGCCAGATATGAGATACGGTCGGTCTCCTCCGCCAAAGTACTCAACGCAATTCACACCCTTTTCGTGGCCTTCCAAAGTGAAATTTGGCGAGCTCTGGCCAATGGACCAAACTTTTATTGTACGATCCAATGAAGCAGACGCAAACGTATTTGTGTCCTTAGGATTAAATGCTGCCTGCATAACATAATGAGAGTGTCCTTCGAAAACCTGAGTGCAAGCCCAGCCCTTGTCCCAGTCCCAGAGTTTGATGAGCATGTCATCAGAACACGTTAAAATATATGGAAAGGTAGGGTGAACTGATATGCAGCGAATGTAATCAGTATGTGCCTCAAAGGCTTTCACAAGTTCGGTGGTGTTATAGTTGTAGACACGCACAAACATGTCATCAGAACCGCAAATAATCCACAACTTCCTCAACACCCACTTTGCAGTACGAACGGGTAGCTCTGTCACCTCAAAAGATTTGACCAGACAGTTGGTCATATGGTTCCAGATATAGACGTTACCGCTGTAAAGGTTTGCAAGGATCCAAGGTTCCGTCGGATGAAGTTCGACACCTTTGACTCTATCAGAACGCTGCACAAGCTTACGTTTGATATCAAGTCTAAGCGGCATGCTGGACGTGTTTTCACTACTAAGAGGCAGAAAAAAGGTGAAGTAAAGAAGCCCGTCGGAATTCGAAAAGTTTCCACTGACAAAAATCTCACAAGGAATAAACAGAAACCCTGAAGCTTAGAGAGAAAGAACGAATAAAGTTAATAATGCCAGGGGGAACATCCGAATTCGGCCATCGGATCGGTGTGAACTAGTTTGATTTAAACATCACGGTAGGGGCAGGTTTCTTGTTCACGGTAGGGGCAGGTTTCTTGTTCCGCGAATAAAGAGACCTGGTTTAAGACCTCCACGAGAACAGGAATGTCGGTGATGGTAAGGAAGCGTACCGTTTGCGACCAGGAACACCTCGATTACAGATGTTCAGACAATTGGTCGAAATCTCCGCCGCAACAGAGGTATCACGGAGTTCTGAAACTTTCTGACTCGTTGTACGATACGAAAGTACTTTCGAAAGTACTTTCGGAAGTACTTTGTACTTTCGTACCTTCGTACTTTCGTACCTACCTTCGTATATAATAGATACTTTCGAAAGTACCTTCGTACGAAAGTACTTTCGTACTTTCGTACAAAGTACTTTCGTACTTTCGTACGGAGTACTTTCGTACGGAGTACGTCTACGGAAGTACTTTCGTAGGGCATTAACGGAACGATGCACGGAAATTACTCATTCAGTACGTGTACGTAGGGCTACAAGTAAGTGGGCTACAGTACGTTGTACACGTACACGTGTACGGAAGTACTTTCGTACTTTCGAAAGTACTTTCGAAAGTAACAACTTACTTTCGAAAGTACTTTCGTACTTTCGTACGAAAGTACGAAGGTACGTACTGTATACGTGTAATCTATCTTCGTGTCTGTTTCCGTACACGTGTACGTGTACGTACAATGGTGTACATACAGTACTCATACAGTTTCATAGATAGATGGCTTGGTCTACAGTAGTTGTACAGTGAGATGTACTTTCGTACTTATCTTCGAAGATAAAATCATATTTTATGGAAGTACTTTCGTACGAAATACCTTCGTAAGTAGCTTAGCTAAGTACTACATACATGTACACGTACTTTATCAATTTCCTGGCACTGTTATAATTTCGGGCACGATCTGCGCTTTCTTCGCGACGCTCGCGAACGTCGAAAAAAACCCACGTAGCGCGGTGCGCATGCCTTAGAACTGTCATCACGCAAAGTTTCGCGCGCAAACGTGCATTACACGCGGAGGAGTAGTGTTTCGCGCGCGGGTAAACTATGTACGAAGGTAAGTATGTATCATACAATAATGTAGCTATAATATACAGTACACGTACTACTGTAAGCTCTACAACTACTGTACTGTACACGTATGGAAGTGTAGGGCTAAGTTTTGTTTTACTTAGGAAGTACGAAAGTATTTTATTTGTGTACGTGTACGTGTACAAGTACGTTGTACGTGTACGACTCGTGTAACGTTGTACACGTACTCGTGTACACGTGCACTGTACCTTCGAAGGTAGTCTGTAGCTACGAAGATAGAATATTATGAAGGTAGCTAGCTAGCTAGCTACACGTACAGTACTGTACAACGTAGTACTTTCGTACTTTCGAAAGTACGAAAGTACTTCCGTAAAACTCTTCCGTACAATAAACGTACAGTAAGTCAACTTACAGTACCTTCGTATGTAACTAGCCACGAAAGTGCTACGAAGGTACGAAAGAGTACTGTACTTTCGAAAGTAATTCCGGAAGTAGCTAACAACTTAGCTAGCTAGCTACGAACGAAAGTACTTTCGAAAGCACCTTCGAAGGTACAGTACGTGTACACGTACTGTAGATATCTACTAAGTCTAGCTAGATATCTACAGTACGTGTACCTTCGAAGGTACAGTATAAGTTGTTTTAGGAAACTGTACACGTACAGTACTCTCGAAAGTACTTCCGGAAGTACACGTACAAGCAAGCAATCAAATAAAGCTATCATAGTACATACAACTACTGTACGTGTAGCCCCATTTATAATAGAACGACTTGCCATACAACGTTGTACAGATGTACAGGTTACACATACAGTCTAGATTTACACGTACACGACTCGTACACGTACACGTACTGTACGTTGTACGGATGTACCTTGCTTGGGTATTGCGGAAGTACTGTACGAAAGTACTGTACATAGAATAGCTACGTACGTACGTGTACCGTTAGGTACGTACGAAGGTAATACGAAGGTAACCTTGAGAGTGAGTACAGAGAGGTACTACAATAAGTACTTCTGACTAGTACAGTACACCAGTAGTGTACTATCTCCGTAAAGACATAGATAGATAAAAGACTGTCGGGGTTTCCCCGACAGCATCACTCTTGAATAGAGACAACACGCACAAGGAACTCATCGACGTATCCTCGATAGACCACTGTCCATCAGGAACAGTAGTCAGGGAAAAGTACTACAAACCAAACAGTACATAGCCCACTTTAAGGGGTAATACCTTCGTACCTTCGAAGGTACTTTCGTACGAAGGTAGCTAGCTAGCTACGTACCTTCGTGCGTACGAAAGTACGAAAGTACTTTCGTACGAAAGTACGAAAGTATCTTCGAAGGTACAGTACCTCCAGGTACAACACACAATAAGATTTACTGTACACGTGTACGAAGGTACCTTCGTACGTTGTACGAAAGTAACACCTTACTTCCGGAAGAATGTAAATGAACACTGTTTACAAAGTTCGAGTATCGCGGCAAGAAGGACCAGCGGTTACGGAGTTCAGGACTTTCTATATCTTGCGCTCACTGTTCTGAGTTCTGGATCTGGTTCTCTAAAGTAAAACAGGTTGAAATCCCTCTACGCCGAGATGAACGCGACTTCGCCCAACAAACTGAAGAGGGAGACAGCATTTCTTTGCCCTGCCGAATTCAGGAACGACTTGCCTCTCGTTCCATCTGATTGGAAGTTTCTCCACCGCCCCAACCTCTGCGAGTCAATTTCGGATTATCATCATGTTTCGCTTATCGGTGAGGCAAGAGACGCTGTCCTACCTGCAGACCTCGGCCTTACAGTCGACCCACTGCTATCGAGTAGTTACCGCGAAAAACAGTTTAGACCTCCACTGGAACACGTTGACAATAAACTTTTGGAAGAGGAGAAGGATAGAGAGATGGTCGCTGACAATCATAAGATAAGAAACAAAAGACCCGATATGTCTAAGGCGCTCTGGCTGATGAACACGCAGTACATCTCGTCTATGCCGCTGCCCGAGCATCTTGGTCGAAGTGAGAAGGATTGGGCCAAGCACAAGCAAATTCGCGATCAAGACGCTGCACCCAACGACTCTCATATTCAACAGATCAAGAGCATTGATCGCTCTTTCACCGCAGTTAAACATCGCCTTAGTAAAGATTCAAGCCAAGATGTCTTTCCAATAATGGAGTTGCCAGTCCTTCCTGATTTTGCTCACTCGTCTTCTAGCTTTGTCCACTTCATTTATGATGAAGATCCTAGTGATGATGCACGCCCTGAAAATGGTTCGTGTCTCACACGCATGCACACAGCTCTTGAGAACTCATTTGTAAAGCCGTACTCAGTGAATTGCCTACGAGGAGATACTGGTGCAGAAAAACTCGTCGCTCTGATGCTCCCAAGTCTGTCTAATCACGACACTGGTGCACGGAAAGTCAACCTCGATAAACTGAACTATGAGGAGTACAACTGGATTCGAGAATATCAGTATCGTCTACATCGAGAACGCGCTAACAGTCACAAATCCATGTGCTTCTTTTTTGATAAAGAACACAATACAAGATACATGGAGTTGAGCGCAAGAATACTACTAAGCAAGAGGAGTAAGCACTCAAAGGGTACTAGAGACGGTGCAAATTTCAGGCCATCAAAGATTACTATCAAGAAGCCTTTGAGAAACCAAGGGGCTGGCCATGAGCGTATGAAAACGTAGCGTCGCTTACGACTATGCTACGTTTTCAGTATGAAGAATTAGGTGACTCTTCTCATCCCTGAGCTGATACCGGTTTTCATATTGGTTGGCTTTCACAGGCAAAAAAGCTAGTTTGAAGACAGTGCTTTAACTTTGGCTGACATGCTTTATAATCTGAACAATCTGAGTCAATAGCCCTACACGTGTAGTGTCAACATTTTTTCTGTTTCTACGTCGAATTATTCTTAATTTTACTGATCATCAGCTTCAGCAACTCCTCTAGGACATCAGCGCCACATCGACCGCTTCCTTGAGCGAGCCGTCCTTGTAGGCACCTGAACAGAACATACGAGTTATTTTGTCACGTCAGCGGAATTTCGGTTCAATTCCAGTTCGTCATACGGGCACAAAAATATCTTAAGAGTAAAAGTTCATTTTGCAAAAGTTGAAGGAGGGATACCTATGCAGATGTCACAACCACCATAGAAATTGCCATCAATGTAGACCTGAGGGAATGTCGGCCAGTTTGAATAGATCTTCATTCCGGCCCGCAAACCATCGTCATCAAGGATGTCTACGGTCTCGAATGGGACGTTCATAGAAGTAAATATTTGCACGACTGTGCTGCTGAATCCACACCGCGGTGCATCTTTAGAGCCCTTCATGAAAACTACGATTTTGTTTTCGGCGATGAATTTATCAACGGCGACCTTTAACTCAGGACCGATATCTGAGGACGAAAGCGTGACAAAATATCCTCGGTTTGCGGTGGTAGAGCGAAATGAACGAGTGTAAGATCGTTTCCCGGGACCACGAAATTCCGGAAGATGAATGCGAGAGGTCAAGGTTGGCGTGTGCATTTCTTTTTCCTTAAAACACATATCTTGCTTCGTACCTTCGTACGAAGGTACTATGCGTTATGTACTTCCGGAAATAGATACACGCACGCACAATCACGTATTCTATACTGTACGTGTACTGTTCTCAGTGTGAGCATAGAATATCATAGTGTACAGACCACAGACTGACTACTGTACAATAGTACAACGTAGATATCCGTCTGCTGCATATTTATCTTTTACGGAAGTAAACATACACGTACAACGTATGTTATACAGTACGTGTACTGTACACGTACAGTACATGAAAAAAGTGATTCTGATACAGACTCGTAAAAAGAATAAACAACTTAAATCGCTAAAAAACGCGAGTATCTTCGTAGGAAGTCTGAAATCGGGCTTGACGGACGAGCCTCTCGACTAGAAACGTGCCGGTCTAAGATATTTCATTCTGCTCCGCGCAGTTCTCGAATAAAATGCATCTCCGGAAACGTTGTGCCGTTCACGGCGTCTCCAGCTCTCTCATGGATCCTGCTTGAAGCAATGCTCGGCCACGGCCTCTTAGACGACAGGGTGTGCACGGAGGATGGGTCACTATGTCAGAAACGCGATGTATTATTAGTTTCCAGTACACAAAGCGGGAATCCCGTTCTACGAAACATCTACAATGTTCGATGGTCTTTCTCTTCCGTTGTCCCTGATTTTTCGTTGTCTGCCAGTTCCTGCGTTATATTCCTGTCTGCTAGATTCCACGTTCTGCATCCTGAATACCTCCACAGCCGAATACAACAGATGCGGAATAATTTGAACTTCTGTTTTGTGCTATGTATCGTTGACATGGAGGACAGTGTGAACGTTTTGTGTGACATAAATAAAACGTCAACGGTACAAGACTGTACCCTAGTATGTTCTTGGAGCCTGGAAGAGTCTGCGCGATACCTTGAGACACTAAAAGAATACGAGAGTTACTCAACGAATGATATCGAGGGAACAGAGAAAATTGATTTTGTCAGTCGAGTTCAAGGAGCGATCACTAGTCTTCGCAGCTTGAATAAACTTGACGCAATAACCTTGTGTGACAGCTTTGGAACACTTGCCTCACTCATATGTGCATCTCACACACGTTTGGTGACCCCAGGCTTCGGTCCAACGAAAATCAGATTCATTCTCGACACTTTCCACCGACCTTTGCGCTACCCAAAGTTTCAATCTTGATATCAAAATGGCTGAAAGACTTTAACTTCAAGTGTTGTTCGCAGCGTGCTTATGCACGTGACTGTTCCGAGTCAGTGCAGCAAGACACAGTTGCGATGGCTATCAAGTGACACCAAATATCATCAGTACTCATCACAAGGCTATCTATCGAGATTATTTGCCTGAATAATATATCAATATCACGGTTAATCAATATCATCGTGCAAATTAGCAATGCCAGCTATGTGTATCCCCTTTCGCTCTGCTATTGTCCAGGCTTCCTCCGCTTCCTCCTTGTGGCGCTGACGCATACTGGCTGCCATTTTTTTTGAATCATTTGACGGCATTGTTGCTGGACAAAATGAGTAGCAGTATCCGAATTGCAGTCGGAAAATGAAAGGCAATATAGGGCCGATGGAGAGGGGAAATACCCATTTCAAACCTCAGAATTGCTTAAAATAAAAGAGTTGGGTCAGGGCACTCCAAACAAAGCAAAGAACTCCGAGCTCACCAATTACATACTCTACAAGCGGGCGTATAGGAAGCAATGGAGTTAAGATTTTAATTGCCTCGGAATTTATTCTTCCTAGTCCCTGCACTGCTGCAGTACGGAAAATACGTCTGTAGTAAAAACGGTTGAGCGTTCGCGGTATCTGTGAACGCTTGCGAACTGATGCCAGCATTCGAGCCAAGATGCAGGGTATCAGGAAAGATTGACGGTCGTCACGAAGGCGAAGGCTTTAAACTAAACAAGTATGATACAGTCAAAGATTGACAAGGTCAGACTTCACCAATTCATAGCCATCTTCAAAGGCAAGTCCTGCACCTTGCCCTATATTAGGCATGGTGGCATGACAAGAATCGCCTAGGAGCGTCGCATGACCATCAGACCAGGGACGCATGATTGATGGAAATCGATCCCAGAGATCACGAACTTCTATTTCCAACGGTTCAGTTGCTTCGACCAATTCAAGAACCTCAGGGGCCCAGCCCTTCAAAAAAATACTGAGTGTTTTTGGGTACACAGCAATTAGATGGACTTGCCTTCAGCTTTTCTAAAAGATACTCCTTAGGCTTCCTGGCATCTGGCGTGTTGGGTTCAACTGCCTTAATAAATCCATACCACTGAACACGTCCAGCACGGTCTGGACACACGACAAAATAGTGATCTGGTCCGATAAAAGCCAGGAGAAATGGTCGCAGTCACACAATAACAGTATCAGAAATACATAATTTCGAAAGTACAGGAGATTCTATTCAGGGCATATCTAAAACTGTAAAACCTACCGAATACCCAACATCTGCGTAGTAGTAGGGTTTGAATATGGGCAATCCTGAGTACAGCTTAAATCCAGTAAAATTTGCAGTGCTACTTGCTCCTTTCCTGCCAGGTGGCTCGCCAAACATCTGAGCCCGAACTTGGCTCCATATGCCATCAGCTCCGATAAGGACGTCAGCTTGCAACTCCCTGCCATCTTCTAAAATGGCCGTGATGCCACCGCCGTCTTCACTATTGTTATTGCGGTAACGAACAATGTTTGAGCCAAGAAGTACAGTGTCGTTGCTGCCGATTTCTTCGAGGAGGACGCCCTGTAGTTCACAGCGGTCAACACAAATTGAAAAAGGGAGGTTACGTTCAACTGGTAGCTCGGTGATGGCTTCGAATTTGAACATCCACTTTCCACTAAGACCATCACGAATTCCACTGGCTGTGTCCCAGAAAGGACGGCTGACCTCGTGCACGCGCTCGAATAATCTTTCGCTTGTTGCTTTTATAGTGCTGACGCCGTTAGATGCAAGCTGTATTGGTCCGCCTAAAGTGCGATAATTGGCTGTGCGCTCTAAGACAGTCACATCAGCTCCAGCTTTTCGAAGTGCAATAGCCGCGAACAAACCGCCCAGACCACCACCCGCAATCAGTACGCGCAGGGGAGCTTCCGACGAAATAAAATCCGTTTTAAAAACGGGATCCTCCGTGCGACCGGAAGCTAACAGAGCAGATCCAGGGAGCTTCGGGGCAGCAGAGACATGTTTTCTACCAATTATCAGGCGTAAATTTGAGGATCTCGCGGCTTCATTATTTCGAAAAAAAAATGATCTACGTGAAGCCGTTGAAAAACATGACATCATACGAAGATCGCCCTCAGCCGCGCACCTAGCCATCGAGCCCAGCGCTAGCTCGCGGGGCCTTCAAGACTTTTTGAGCTAGCTGGTAGCTCGAGGTAGCTACTGCCTTCTAGCTAGCTAGCTAGCCTTCGGAGGTTGTCAGCTACAACGCGATAGCCTAGCTAGTAGCTACGTGTGTGTTATTTCAAGTCTCCGTGACGTGCAGCCCTAGAAATCTGCTCGCTAAGGCAAAAAACAACTACCTGTACACGGTCACGCCGCCCAAATCGGGATCCTCCCCAAGACCTTCAGTCTCGTCGTTCTCACGTACACCCCGGTCATTGCCCCCTTCCTTCGCGAATAAGAAATCAACCCCTCCGCCCAGCAGCCGG
>Ga0209630_10002287_pt1 | contig 18779 bp, 18 predicted proteins | sample COG_01_FD_184745 | JGI IMG/M metagenome (GOLD analysis project Ga0209630, IMG submission 184745) | Pelagic Microbial community sample from North Sea - COGITO 998_met_01 (SPAdes) (version 2) | ecosystem: Environmental > Aquatic > Marine > Neritic zone/Coastal water | place: Helgoland, sampling... | reverse complement strand
GTATGATACAAGTCACACTAACAGAGGATTGTTTAATACGTATAAGGAAAAGCACGGAAACCTTAAAGTACGTAAAAAAAAATAACGAATAATTTAATTTATTAGTTCATTTTAGTTTTCCATCTAGCCTTTGCATCTAAATACTTTCTATATTGTTTGAAATTAAAGGTATCCCAATTTCTAGCAAATCTTAGAAGTCTTATAAAGTTGGATTGTTCCATATTGATAGTATTTAAAAAAGTGGAAGATGGTGTAGAAGGATTCAAGAGTTACCTTCAATTTAGTCATCGCTGTCGATATTCACCGCATCTTATAATAACCGCCGCTATCTGTCTTAAATATAACTTGTACTCATTATATCCATTAACATATCTGCTATAGATTATAAGACCGCCTTAGCCCACGAAAAAAGCTTATTCGGCCATAAAGTAGGATTTATTTATTTACCTACAGGTGATGTGTTGATCTTTTTAGATCTAGAACCAAATACTAAAAATTCAACTGCTAAGCTGATTCAGCCTGACTATTTAATCAGGGTCCCTATTACAGGTTTCTGCGGCCCGACGACCTATTTCTATCCATTATAGACTCAACGAATCTATGTTTCTGGCATACACCAACATTATTCCCCCGTCGGGTTCAAATGCCTTCCACTAATTTCAAAGAACGATATAGAAAAACTATATGTATATGTATTATACTATTGTTATAATAAAAGTTTCGATAAATTTAATCGTTTAGATATATTAAATATTGTGTTACTTCATAATAGAATTTTTGAGCAGTTTCATGTGCTAATCTTTTTGAAGTGATAGATGCTGCATGTATAGCACCCTTTCTGTCTATTCCAGTTATACCCATCATTTCTTTTATTAAATCCTCTGAAAACTCGATAATCAAGTCGTCGTCTGTTGGCTTATTAATATGTTCGGTGTGTATCATACTATAAATCTGTCATTTTTTGTATTAAAGAATCAACTAGTCTAGATATCGCTTCTGGTTTTTCATCTCTCTTAAACGTTACTTTTATTTTTGCAGTTCCGGTTTTTCTCTCCGTTCCATACCATGTTGTAGATGACGTGCTATCTACTGTTAAATTTCCAACGTTATGTTTAAATAATTTCTTTCCTCTCTTATTGGAGTTCTTTCTTTTTAGAAAGGGAAGCAACGCTTTTTTAAGTTCAGATGGCTCAGAATTTGAATCAGGTAATAATCTTGCTTCAAAATCAAATTCCAATGTTTCTAATCCAATCGACGTGTGGTCTGCCAATATAAATAAAGGAACATCAACGTCTTTACCTTTTATAATAAATCTCTTTGTTATTGCACTTCCGTCGTCATTGAAGTAATTAGATAGATTATCGATATGTTGTTTTTCGGATATCGACTTTACTACTATCGCTGCTTCTTGTAAGCATCCCAATAATTCTTCTATATTTAATTTAGACATATTATTAATTTAAAAAATAAGAGGACACTTGTCCTCTTATTTATTATACCTTATAATTAGTATTTTAATTTTCTTCAATAGGAGTAACTGGTGCTGATGGAACGATTGCAGGTTCCATCATCATGGTTAACATATCACTAAGTTTATGCATACCTTCAGTTGGAGGTAATTGTTCTGCATGAACTTTAACATTATACTTTGCTGAATTATCAGTAGATCTAGTGTTTTCCTTATGTGTGGAAACTGATCCTGAAATACTCGCATTATACTTAACTCCCCAAAATCCTCCACTTACTGAGGCTTCTGTTTTTACAGATGCATCAGTTGATTCTTTACTCATTGATGCTTGTTTAACTTCCATTGTAAATTCAATATCCGCGCTAGTTATTGCTAGGCTAGGTAGTGGAACCAATGGTAGCATTGGAATCATTGAGTTTATTTGTTGTAAATCTTGCTCCGCGGTATCAGGGTTAGTAACGTAGCGATTTAACTGAACATCTAAGTGCCTAGTTTTTTTCTTTGAGCTAGCATCATCGTCTGGATCAACATCAACAAATGCAACCTCTGAGATATATTTCCAAGTTACATCATTAAGTTTAGCTTGACCTTTTGCCATTCCAATTAATGGAGAGCAGATTAGGTCCTCTATAGGAAGTCCTGTGAATTCCTTTGCAATTTCTGACATATTTAAATTTATTTTTTTTATTTGAACATAACATTTTTATGCTCTTTCTTTATCTTATTTATTTCATTAGTAACTTTAATAAATTCATTTCTAATGTCGCTATCTACGTTAAAGTTCATAATTACTGCACAATTTGGACACTTTGAAACCGGATTGTTTATTATAAATTCTAATGTTAATCCAATTGGATATTTACATGATGGGCATGGAACTCCATTCATTACCACTTAAGTATTGTGTACGTAGTAGATATTCCAAGTCTTAGATCAGGCTGTCTTCCTTCTATCCAATAATTTGTACCTACCCATCCAGTAATTGACCAAGCTTTAATTGAGTAGCTTATATTTGATGATACCCATACATTATTTCCTAGATTAGGAGCAGGGATGTTTATATACCCGCTGGTGACACTTAACGACCAATTAGTAGGTACACTTGTGTTTACTACAGGGGATTCCTTAGATTTATCGTATTTCGCCTGAGAAAATGCTGATGTTGTTGCTATTATTGATACTATTAAAATTAAATTTTTCACGCTGATGTTGTTATTTTTATTCTTGTTCCTATTTCTAGTTTTTCTGCTGAAATTGAAAAGTTATGTTCTTCTAGTATGGAGGCACATATATTTAATCCTAGTCCAGATCCATCTTCCATTTGATCTTCTTTTCTGGTGTAAGGATTAGACAGATGTTTAAACTCATCGTTTGATATTCCTCTTCCATTGTCCTCTACATAAATATTATCATTTTCAAAATACACTTTAACTACTTTTGTTGTACTATCATTGTATTTTAATCCGTTTCTAATTAGATTATCGATTGCAGTACAGAATAATGGCTCGTTAATACTTAATACCGGTAGATTATCCATTAATATAACTTGAGATTTATATGATGTTGATTTTAAATAATTGTGCAGTATTGTCTTTAAATCTTTATTTTCCTTGCTTAATGTACTGTTTTGTTTAACTAGATTAGTAAACTCATATACTCCTGAATAAACCTTTTGAGTATGAGCAAGTCCCTCCTTTATCATTTTAAGAGGAGATTGTATTTTAAGATCATTTATTTGTTCATTTGATAATCTTCTCTCCATTGATGATATTCCTCTTGGAATATACACGTTAATACCGGAGTGCATGTCATGTCTAAGTATTTTAGCAGCATGTTCAAGGTATGTGTTTTTCTTATTTATATTTACAATGAGAGAAAAGTTTTTAATGCTGCTTTTTATCACCATTATGAATAGGAATACAACTGATGCGATGGTTACGATTGATGATATAACTATATATATCATATATGTTCTAGACTTATCAACTAATGCAGACACTTCGATCTCAGTTCTAGTATTTACATGATTATAGAACTCTTGTATAGGTTTCATTATTTTTGACTTTTCAGTTAAATATGATTGTTTAAATAATGAGTTTCTTGCGGTTCGTTTTAATTTCCAATCTGATGTAGATTCAATAGTTAAAAATGCAGTGGACTCAATATTAGCGAGTTTATCTGAATTAGTTCTTGATTCTTCAATTAGCGATATCTCACTATCTACGAATCCTAAATCTATCATTCTATCGTATATTGATTTTTTAACACCACTTGAATGGTTATGGTATTTAGAATTACCATTTACGAAATTCCAGTACATATTACCATATTCATTAGGTATATATTCAATTCCGTCTCTAATATTCAGTACAGAATTGAATCTTGATTTGTATACAGTATCTTCAGTTAGTACATATAATCTTGCAAAATTTGTGAGATTATCAGACGATTGTCTCATTTCATCAGCAATTGACATCGAATGTTCTCGTTTTTCTTGGCTAGATTTAAGGTTTCCTAGTATTAAATTAAGAGAATATGCTAAATATGCAGATGTTAAAGTTAATAGTATAGAAACTAGGAACGCTGACTTTATTAAATTACTAATTTTCATAGCTATTCGTATTCATCTAACTCAATGTCTTTAATATCATCTAATATTGCCATTATTTCGTTAGACATAATCATATAGTGCTTTTCTCCCTTGAATGTGAGTTCAGCGCCTGCAAATCTATTACACAGAACTAAATCTCCAGGTTTAACTGCCATTTCATTATGGTTAGTTCCATCTCCGCACGCAATAACAGTTCCTATATTAGGACGTTTTACTGCCTTGTCTGGCAACATTAGTCCGCTGACCGTTGTTGTTTCTTTTTCGTTAGGTTTAATTAACACTCTTTCGTACAATGGTTTCATATCAATGTTGGGTTGTTTTTTAAATTAATAAGGTTACTAAAACTAAATTTAGTAAATTCATCTCTAATTATACTAGATTTAAGTAGATCTTGAATAGGTTGAGGAAACAATTTACTATACAGACGTATAAGTCGTGTATTAAATAAAAAGTGTTTTCTAACATCGGCCAACTGATCTATATCAGATATCTTATTTAAGATGCTTATATTTTTAACTATAAAATTTACAAAGGTTTCATCGAGACCATCTAATAAATCTACGGAATTGTTACCATATTCCTTTTGTATTATTTCAATAATCTTTTTAGTTTTAGTAGGAGTCATATTATTCATCTTAGGGATATTATCTTTCTTATCTCCTCTAAATATTTTAGTAAATATATCGACAACTGGATCTATTGTATACTCTACATAATCTTTTTCTTTAAGCGTAGTTATCGTTTGATTAATAGACGGAGTAGCTACGTGAGATTCACTTAATGAAAAAAAGTTATCTTCTTCGTCTTGCGCCCATTCTGGATTAAAATCCTGAGGAACACATAGTTTCTTATGCTTTCGCTGTTGCTTAGGATATATTACTATTATATTCTTATCATGCGAATATGTTAATTGCGCAATATCACCGTCTACTGTATATACCATGACATCAGTATTTAAAATCTCACATAAATATGCAATAATATCATCTCCCTCTGTTCCGTTAATTCTATAATAATTTACTCCTGATAATTTAGTTAAGGCAGGAGCGATCTCGTTTTGAAAATATTCAAAGAATAGATATATCATATTATCCTTCTTTCTAGTTCCTTTATATATGAATTCGTCAGGAGCAGACTTTGAATCTCCAAAGTTAGTATCGCTATCAAAGAACTTTTTAATATATTCCTTTCTCCAACTCCTAGAATCAAATACTAGATGCACCCGTCCGATTTTTTTACCGACGGGTGCAATTAATGAGTAGAAGTAATTTAAACAGAAGTTTCTGAATTCTAGCTTTACTTGTTCTTTTAAGATGAACTCTCCATCATTTAATATGTCACTAACGTAATATTTAGACCCAATACGTTTATCTCTAAACGCTATATTTCTAGATACACTTACTGCGACATTTAGATATGCATTTCCATCTATTACAAAGTCCATTCAATCCTAATTTATGAATTAGATTCAGTTGCAGCAGGAGTTGAGTTTTTCTTAATTGTCTTAATCGCTTTAGCAATTAGCTCAGACTCATCCAATCTGTAAAGACCTTTGGATTGACTATGATTTGCGCCTGCAATTAAAACAAACATAGCTTGATTAAGATCTAGATTAGTTAAGAACTTCTCATAGTCTTCTTCGTTAGTGTATGAAATGGTTCCTAATAGAACATTTCTTTGCTCTTGTTCTTTTGCAGTTTCTTGAGCTTCATTGGAAGTTACTTCAGTTGCGTCAGTAACTTCATTTGTGTTTTCTTTTGTCATCTTTTAAGATTTTTTTTTATTTATTATAGATCTTCAAATAGAGAATCATACTCATCCTTTTCAATATTTGTAGTATTATCTACTTTTTCAGATACTGGCTCTAGTGGTGTTTCATTAGATTCAAAACTAACAGGTTCATCTATTAAACTTGAAGTATTTACAGTATTAGATGTAGATGTTTTTCCTGCTAACTTAGATAGAATTGCTTCTTTCATCTTAATGTCCTTAGTTCGTTCAAGGACCATATCAAGAACAGGGCGCGGTTGAATAAGAGTTACAATATTCTCTGCAACTTTTTCAAATTGATCATTAGTCCAATCTTTGTGTAAGTAATCGTCTAAAGTAGGAGTATTCTTCTTCAAGAACTCTTGAACTAGTTTTACTGATTTTTCACTGTTTTCAGTAACAACTTGTTTATCTCCTATTTTAAATACAAAGGGAGTAATTTCGTCCATGAATTTACACTTAGTCCAATCTCTAAATATCTTAGTCTTTTTACCAACTACACATAGGAAATCTTTTCCGTTTAATAGATGATATGGATTAACTGACGGGGCAGTCTCTACTAATTCACTTTCTTCAGGATTTATTTGTCCATTAATGACATTATTTATTTGTGCTGAGAATTTAAAGAACTTAATAGTTCCCTCTAATTCTGGTCGCTGAGGATCTTTTTTAATATAGACGGGAGACCAATTAGAATGCCATCTAGAAAATGAATCTTTTAGCTTTTTGTGCAATTCGGGCTCATCGTTTTCAAGGGTCTTAATTACCGACTCTATATCCCAAAGTATAGATGGCTGATTAACATTAGATGGGCAATCCACGAAGATTGCTTCTTTCGTCAATGGGTTGTAAAACTTAGCAGAATACTTAGTGTATTTGCTTTTAGTTTTATCATGAATATACGGTACAAATCTGAAAACAGATTGGTATTTTCCGTTAAATGCGTTTGGATCAGGGTTGTAAATGTTCCCATCCGTCTTACGTTCGTACGATGATGTTTTAGGTTTAAAACTGTCATCCGGTAAATCAAAAAAGTCACTCATAGTTAATTATTATTTTTATTGTTTTTATATAATATATTATACTTATTGTATTTATAAAGTTTCAACATATGTAAAAAAAAGACAACGGTTAAGTTGTCTTTTTAATTTATTAAGATATATTACTTTCCAGAAATTTCTTCTCTAATATCTTTAGCTCCATCCTTTATCGTTGCCATCGTTTTAGAGTTAGTAGGATTATGGATTGCTTTCCTTATGTTCTGTAGTCCCTTTCTTAATCTTCCACCTGCGCTTTTTACGCCTTTATCGTAGAACTTTTCTACATCACCATTTTCTTCCATCTCTGCGATTTGTGCATCGATTTCTCCGAATACTGAAGATTTTGCTTCTTCTACTGTTTCTTTAAATTTTTCAAAACTGTTCATAATTATTAATTTTAGTAATATTATACTAACAGTTGATTACTGGTTTTATATAGAGTTAACTATTTTATTAATTCTAGGGTCAGAGGTGTTTATTTTTACATCTGGATAATTCTCTAATGCATGTCGTAACCACAAATCAAAAACTTTGTTGTATTCAGGTTTACTTAGTTTTCCATCTAGAACAAATGGCAACAAATACTTATCAAATAATTCATCGATGTCAGAGTCTTCTTCTTTAGCTCTTTCGTACATTCCAGCAACCATTGATTCTACTTCGTCTGGTAAATTGAAATATGCAAAGCTAGTATCTGCAGCAGACCTGTCCTTTTCAGAACTGATTCTAACATTAAATGGATCTCTATTCCATCCGACTTGATCAGTGTGGTTTAATTCGTGCTTTATAATATCAATTAATTTAAACTCAAGTTCCTTATATAGATCAGGTTCTCTTTTTGGATTAATGAGTAAAGTTATAATTATTTCTGGAATCATTAATTCCCTATTGTCAATATATGTATTTCCATCAATTGCAAAACCATATTTCTTAAAGTTTATCTCTTCCCATTGCAGGTCATTGAAGTACTCATCAGTTTCAAAATTAGGAGAACTATCCTTTCGTATTTGAACAACAAGATCGAATGAATTATCATCGGTGTACTCAAGTTCTCTAGTTTCCTCATATGTTTTATCATTTGATTTAGATTTTATAACTATTCCAATAACATCTCTAGCATATTTAGAAATTATAGAATCACCTTTAAGATTCTCATTAACATATTGACTAAATCCCTTTATCATTTCTTAGTGATTATAAAGGTGACATCGATCTCATTAGTAGTAGGTATCTTGTCCTTTGGAGAAAATACTACCTCAGTGTCCTGTATTTTTTTGCCTTTCATTCCGGTTTGGATTGCATTCTTAAATTTGTCTACATATTTCTTATCATCTGGTGTTACTCCATCCTTTACTCCTGAAATATAATCCATGAGGGCATTACGTTTAACTTCGGCTGCGGTTTTAGATAATCCGTCGGCATCAATAACAATAGTGTTTTCAATCCAGTTCTTTAATTCATTTTTTTTGATTTCATAGGTAGTGTATCTCTTTGACGAGCTTCCGTCAGGGTATGTGTAATCTCCTCCCTCATCTCCTTTTTCTATAAATAATACTGAGTATATTGGTTCAGGTGCAGGAGCTGCTGCTCCGTCAGTAGGTGTATCTGCACCAAAATCCTGCTCTGCAATATAATTTGAAAAGTACTTTAAGTGTTTTAAATCGTCAGACATCTTGTAATTCTTTTTATTATTTATCATGAAAAAGCCCTCGTGAAGAGGGCTTTAGTTATTTAGTTTTCCATACGTATTCTTGATAGTATAGTAATGTTATCCAATCATCGTGTCGCATATTATCCGCATTTAGAATTTCCACAAGACATACATGTTAAACATCCCTCTTTATACTCTAGAGATTCAGATCCACATTCATTACACATCTTTCCGCTTTGAACAGTTCCGTCCTTTATATACTTTTTTATCATTCTCTTAACTCCTGATTTCCAAGTACTAATAAACTCTCCGTCTAAATTTAATCCATCTAGTAAATCAATTACGTATGGTAATGGCATTCCATGTCTTAATATTGCAGATATAGTTTTAGCCATATCATAGTATTTGTCATCAAACGCATGGTTTAAGCTTGGGATTCTAATATCATTTCCATTCTTATCTGAGTATATAAAGTCATAGTTAGAGTTTCCGTCATCTCCCTTAGTTCTCTTGATAGTACCGCTATCTACGTATGTAGGAATTGGAAAGTTATCATGATTACCTGTAAATATTTCATAAGGTTTTCCATCAAGTTCCCCAATAAATCCGATCCATCGTTCTCCTTTATTCATAAACATAAGAACTGATGTTGACAATGATTTAGGTCTCTTAGGAGCATGTGACTCCTTGAACAGATCAGATTGTGCCTTTTCCTCCTTTGAGATAAGAACCCCAGATCTAGATCCGTCTCTGTATATTGTGCATCCCTTGCATCCATGTTTCCATGCAGTAATATATACATCGTTTACTAGCTCTTCTGAAACATCTTCTGGAAGATTTACAGTTACTGATATTGAATGGTCTACCCATTTTTGGATAGCACCTTGCATTCTTACTTTCTCTACCCAATCGACATCGTTTGCCATTGCCTTGTAATAAGGTGATTTTTCTATCAAAATGTTTACGGTTTCATCGTTTAATTCTTCAAGTGGAACATTCTTATATTCTAAAGGTAAAAATCGATATCCTGTAATTTCAATCCACTGCTTAAATGCATGGTGGAATACGTTGTATTCTTCCCAGTGGTCACCAACTTCATCAATAAATACTGCGTTAGAATTTACATCATTTGGATTAACTTTCTTACGTCTTCTGTATGCAACCATAAATGCGGGCTCAATTCCAGAAGATGTTTGTGCCATTAGCGATACTGTTCCAGTAGGAGCAACTGTTAATAGTGCAATGTTACGCCTGCCATATTTCATTAAATCGTTGTATAGTGCAAGATCTGCCTCTTTAATTCTATTTAAGAAAGGATGATCTAATTCTCTAGATGAATCCCATATATTAAATGCTCCTCGTTCCTTTGCAAGAGTATTAGAAGATCTAAATACTTCTAATGCATATACTTTATGTACGTTTTCTGCAAATTTAGTGGCCGGTTTAGTTCCGTAAGTTAATCCCAGCGCAGCTAACATGTCCCCTTCTGCAGTAATTCCTACTCCGGTTCTTCTACCTTCTTTGCATTTTTTTTTCATTCTAGTCCATAATTCTATTTCAACTCTCTTAGTAGTTTTAGATTCTGGATCAGATTTTAATTTAGCTAATATTCCGTTAATCTTTTCTACTTCTAAATCAACAATATTATCCATCATTCTCAAAGCATACCTTGCATGCTCTTTAAATAGATCATAATTAAATTTAGCATTTTTAGTAAATGGATCTATTACATATGATAATAAATTGATTGCTAATAATCGACATGAATCATCTGGACATAGAGGAATTTCTCCACATGGATTAGTAGAAACAGTTTCATATCCTAAATCAGAATATCTGTCAGGAAGAGATTCACGAATGACCTGATCCCAGAATAAAACTCCAGGTTCTGCAGATTTCCAATTATTGGCTATTATCTTATTCCAGATTCCATGTGCATCTACTTCTTTGGTAACAGACGGTGTATCCGAATCTACTGGCCACTGTTGTATGTATTTACCATCCCCGGTAACAGCCTCCATAAAATCATCATGTGCTTTAATAGATACATTTGCTCCGGTAACCTTAGTTCCATCTAATTTAGCATCGATGAATGCTTCAGAATCAGGATGTTTAATTGACATTGAAAGCATCAATGCTCCTCTTCGTCCGTCTTGTGCAACTTCTCTAGTTGAATTTGAATATCTCTCCATAAATGGAACAACTCCAGTTGAAGTTAATGCTGAGTTATTAACTTTGCTTCCTTTAGGTCTTATTGCTTCAAGTGTATGACCAACTCCACCTCTTCGTTTCATTAATTGAACTTGCTCTTGGTCAGTATTCATAATTGCACCATACGAATCCGATGGTCCGCTGTGTCCGATCACAAAACAATTTGATAATGATACGGTTTGGAAATCGTTCCCAATTCCACTCATTGGAGATCCCTGAGGTATAATATACTTAAAATCTTTAATTAGTGATAGGATGAGCTCATATGACATAGGATTTACATAAGTATTCTCTATTCTAGAGATTTCCTTTGCGATTCTAATATGCATATCATCTGGAGTCAATTCATATATGTTTCCTTCTGAATCTTTTAGAGCATACTTATTAACCCATACATCAGCAGCTAATGTATCTCCTTTAAAGTATTTAGTTGATTCAGATACTGCATGTTCCCGAGTATATGTTGTTAGTGATGGGGTTATCTCCTTTTTAGTCTTTATTGCTTCCATTAATTTATTTTTTTTATTTTATGCCGGTTGATCCGAATCCTCCTGTTCCTCTCTCTGTTTTTTTGTCTCCAAATAATTCGTGTTCAGAGTGTACCTCTTGAACTGTAACGTAATTAATAGGTAAACATACTACTTGAATTATTTTGTCACCTGGATTCAACGTCTGTGGTGTGTCGCCTACATTTTTTAGATCTATGTGCATTTCTCCTTGATAATCTTCATCTATTAAACACGCTCCTACTATCATTGATCGCTTTGCCGCTATTCCTGATTTATTCATTGCAACTAATGCATATCCACTTGGAATATTAGCTTTAATTCCAGAAGGAATGAATGTAGATTCTCCTGGTTGAATAGTTAATGGTTTAAAATCATTTGGAATAAACATATCAATTCCGGCAGAACCTTTAGTTCCTCGTTCTGGGGTTTTTACATCTTTTACTTTTAAAATTTTCATTTTTTATTATTTAGTATTTACTGACCATATTAGACCACAATGCCGCAAGTTAAGCGGCATTTAATTAGTTATTATAGTATGACATATATAGTTCCATAGTTCTAATTTATTTATTATTTAGACGATGTTATTATACTTAAATTTATACCTATTTAATCTTCATTTTCTACAAATTCAAACTTAAGGCTCTTATTTATAGGATCAACCTTAGATACTTTAACCTTTGGAAATAGATTTAAATTTTTTTGTAAATCCTTTTTACGTAGGGTTACTCCGTATGATTCTCCGTCTATGTATATTTTAATGGAATTAGTGTTTGAGTCTACATCATAATCAAAGCTCTCTCCTTCTGTACGATTTCTAAGTTCATCCCATTGCTTCTTTTCGGCGTCTATTGAATCGGGATCTAATGTAAGAACTACTCTAAATTGTTTTCCTTTCTTAGTTACGTTTTTAATGTAAACTTCTATTTCATCTCCTGCCTTTAATGTTTTCTTAACATCAATATAATTATTAAACTCAGATGAGTGGACAAGTCCAGTGTAATATCCGTCTATTTCTACAAATACTCCGAAATCATAAGGTTTATTTGTTAAGGTACCAGTGTACTTATGTCCAAATTTAAGTTCACTAACCATTAACGGCATGGATTTTTCTATGTATTTTTTATAAGATAAGATAAACAAATCATTTGATTTATCATAATTATCAACCATTACATTTAGGGTTGCTCCTAATAATTTAGAAAAATCTCTTATTACATTGGCTCCTGCATGTGATCCTGGTATAAAGCACTCAACTGTATCTTTGTACATTGCTACATATCCTCCCTTAACAAGTTTCTTTATGTTAACTTCGAACCATGTTCTATTATTAAAGTGGTCTGTTAATTCGTTTTTATAATTTATAGATACACATTGCTTTTCAGAACCGATGAAGCCACCACCACTTCGATCCGTTCGAGTAACCATCACATTAAAGTATCTATTTTCTCCTTTTGATAATTCTTCAATAGAAGAAGAAAATTCATTAAATGGTATAATTATCTCAACTGAAGAGTGAACTTCTGTGACATGAATTAGTTTATCATCATATGATATTTTAGTGGCAACAACATCATATATGTTACCTATTGTTAGATCCTTACATGCATGTAAATTAATTCCAGTATCGGATTCATACGCTTTCATCGCGTCATATAATTCCTGAGCATATGGTTCTTTACAGTATACCTTTAATCCTGCTTTAGCGTCTGCATCTGTGATTTTAATATCTGTGTTATATTTTCCAGTGTTACTAAAAATATCTTCTATTTCGGTGTCTGGTTTATTAGTGATGTCCATATTAAGTTTTTATAATAGATTATACTATTTTTAATTTTAAAAGTTTTAGTAAAACTATAGATAAGATCTAAAAAATCCTACCTTTTCAGCTCCGGCCGAATTAAACTCATCTAAAAATAGTAAAAACAACGGATTTTTCATGGTTAATCTTTCCCATGGCGGAATATCATCGGCGCTTAATATTGGATGTATCTTTCTTATTAAGTCGGTAGTATTAGTGACTCCAGCACCTGCAACTAAAAGCCCGGCAACAGGATTACTAACGATTGGTGACAGAGCAGTTTTCAATATTCCTGAAGCTATTTTTAATGCGTCTTCTGATATAACGAATTGCGCGCTAGATTTGTTCATTGCGAATTTAAGATTTCCCTTAGTTATAAAAAGAGCTTTAGCCGTAGGTCCAAATGGAGGAACATTAAACACTGAATTTTCTAAAACATTTAAATCAGTCCCATTGCTATTTTTTATATTGCCGGCATTTATTATTGAGTATGTAGGCTTTAGTTTATTCTCTATTTCTACAGTCATTGAATCTATGAATTTCTTCATAAATGATTTAATATCATTTGGGTTTGTATATATGAAGTCGGATTCTAGACTTTGAGAATTTTTAGAAAGAAGATTTGAACTTAAATATTTTTCTAAACCCGATTTAATTACTGGTTTTACTATAGACATATCTACTGTTATCTTCTTTTTAAGTTGTTGAGCACTGAGTGCCGCTGGAAAGGATGCCTGTGGCATTGATAGTCCACCTAATATTCCACTGAACATATTTAGACCCGCATCTAGGTTTAACTCAGGTTTAGGAATCGATATTGAATCTGGAATAGAATCGTTAGAGATATTTAGTAAACCTAGTCTAATATCCTTAGCTGAAACATTAGTTTTACCTCCAAATGTATTTTTTAACTCAGACGATGACATATTATCTATTTTAGATTTTACTAAATCAACTCCCTGATTAATTGCAATATTAACTGGACCTGGAAATGGGAATCCAATTGAAAACGTTTCCTTTGGGCAACATTTAGCGAATGGATCAAGTGACACATTTACTCCAGATAATAATCCAATAATAGTTGGAGTAAGTGATAACGTCTGCTTTATTCTGTCAGCATTCATTTTCTTAGATAAATTCTTTTGAGTATTTACGTAATCTTTTTCAGCTTCTGATTTAGCTTCTGGATCAGTCTGACTATTTACCTTATCTTTTGCGTCACGTAAAGTTTTAGTAGCAGTTCCGGAGTTTACAGGAGTTGACCCTTCTCCCTTTGATTTAGATGCTACTATATCGATAGCTGACTTAAGAGCTAACTTAATTTTGTTTAAATCATTATTAATATTTAATGTTGCCATTATGAATTCATTATATTTGAAATTTCGTCTTCGATATCAGATTTGTGTTTAGCTATGTTTACACTTATTATATTTTTAACAGTTGCTGATCGATCTGATACAAACTCCTTGTCTCCACTGCTTGACATTTCAGTAGCAGCGTCTTCTGATGAGTCTTCAGTATCGGGCTTAGGGTCAAGTTTATCAGCTTCCTTTGGAAATACTATTTTAGGAAAAGTAATATTATCAAAGTAATCAAGAAGATCTTGTACATATGCTTCTATCTTTTCACCGATATCTAGTCCATCTGATTTAAGGTCCGTATTTATTTCTTTAACGGTTTTAGTGTCACCGTCCTCCATTGCTTTTAACTTTTTTTCCTTTAACTTTTTTTCTCGTTTGACTGCACGTTCCTTTAACTTATTAATTCTATTAGTAGACGGCTTACCTAAGTCATCCATTGTTTTAAATATCTTCTTTTTAATATTGTTGACTGCCTCTGCTACTTTTTCTCCTTTATCAGCGGCATCTTTCATTTTAGAACTATCGGGAGTAGCTCTGTCTACTGCTTGTTTTTTAGTATCATCTATTTCTTTTTTAGCTTTATATGATCTAACTGTATCTCCGTCTTTGTCTGCTTGTTCTTTTTTAATATTAAGTATTTCAACCTTATCCGATTCCTCCTTTGTCATATTATCCTCAGGTTTAAGAGATCCTGCTTTTGCTAAATCTATATTAGCCTGCGCAGATAATGGAATTTGAATAGTTGGTTTTATTAAAACATCATTTCTATCAGATCCAAACTTGTCAGATGATCCTCGGATAGTAACTAGATGCTGCTTATATCCAGATGCAGATAGGAAGAATACAACTGGAGATATAAATATACCATTTATATTTAGAAATACTACTATAACCCCAAGTGGAGTTGAAATGGTAATAAGTGGAACCCAAATTTGAGGCAATGGAATCTTAATAAGTGCAGCAGGAGTAGTTATAACTAATCCAACTGGCCAGTACCTAAAGGTAGTAGGATCGTTTAGAACTGGAAATAATCCTTGTAATGTTGCAAGTTTTGCGAATTCATTCCAATAACATCCTTGGCTAAAATTAGGAAGGCTAGGATCTATTCCATCTAGACTTTCAAAAAATGAATCACTTCCTAAAACTGATTTAACGTCTGCACACACGCTTTCGTTATCATTATCGTCTATTTTTTCAAAACATTCAGAGTTTTCCTCTTTAAGGTCTTTGCGTATATTTGATGGAGTAGGTTTTTCCGTCCTTAATATTTCTTCTATCCTAGCTATTTCAGAAGATAAATCAGATATTCTTTGTTTAAATATTGTATTTGCGTTAGATATTGATTCAACTACGGTTTGAGACCCGTCATACATGCCTGTTCCTACAACTGAAGTGCTTCCGTCTTCATTAGTAATAGTAGCGGTTCCAGGTTGATTAAATAGGTTTACCTTTCCTACTGCTAATAATAGCTCTACATCATGTCTTGCTGTTAATTCAAGTTGTTCCTTTGATACGGAGAGGTAGTCTGATTTTACCTTTGATCTTATTTGTTTTCTGCGAGCTTCAAATATAGCGTTGAAATCCTCATAGAAACTTTGCATAGTATCTAGGCTACTTATAAAGTACTCTGTTCCGTTTTCCTTTTTAGTTATTGTGTTTTGTCCAATTAAAGTAGGATCTAATTGATCAATATTAGATGTAAGTCCTCTTTCGGAAAGCGTAAAGAAATTATTTATTGGGTCATCTAGTAAATTATAATATTTTGTATATATTGCGCCATTTGAGTTATTGTCTTGGTTTGCTTGTACCGGTTTTATAGAGTATCCTGGACCGCTATTAAAGAATGAGTTTTTTTCTAGAAGGGGATTTTCTTTAACTAAGTACGTTTCCTTATATATTGAAGTTTCTCCAGTTTCAATATTTACATTTTCTTTATCTAGCGACATTGAATCTAATTCTTGAAACTTTACTTCAAATCCAATTAATGGATTTTGTAAAACCGTAGTGTAGTTACCCACTGGTGTTTTAATATCTAAACTAATGTACTCAGAATAATTAGATAATCCAGAGTTAATACTAGATATTGTCTGATTAGAAATAGCAGAAACTACCTGTAAATTAAATGCAGCACGTTGCGTTGTAGTAGCATCCTCAATATCACCATATCCTGTGATTGTACCATTAGACATAAGTGGGTACTTTGCTTCCGTGCTAACCCTAAGATCTTCTTGTGTGTTATATTCCAATTGGTAATCATCTCTTAGACCCGTAAGCCTAGATTTTTCGTCATTTGCTGCATCTATGATAGTAGTGTCTGGAACGCTAAGTGAATTCTGTGAGTCAATAATTGATTGTTGCTCAGGTATTAGTATATTATCATATGCATCAATTTCATCCTTTAATCGTTTAAGCTCTTCTAAAATAGGTTTAAATTCTCCTAAAATAGTTGCCATTATAATTGATCTTTCGTCATAATAATACTGAAGAGGAGATAGGTTATCTTCCAGCTCGTATAGGCGGCTAAGAATAATAGAATATTCTACATGTCTGTCGAGTTTCTTTTTTACTTTTAGGTTAACCTTCTCTACTGCTTTAATACATTCGCTTCCATCAATAGGGTTTTTTTTATCCTTCTTTTTAAAGTCAGACTTCTGAGCATCTTTAAGTCCTTCTGGAAAATTACCAGTTTCCTTAAGAGTCTTAACTAAATCAGAAGGAGATCCGTCGTCCTTACATGAAAGTACATCTATGTCCACTGCAATAGGCGCAACCGATGATTCTTCGTCACATTTAGATACTTGCAAAAGATGATCAAGTTGATCTTTAGTATAATTATCTCGAACCTCTTCTACAGTAGATCCTGTGATTATAGCAATTTCGTTAATTAATTGATCTAGTAATGATGCCACTTCTTTATTCTTATTTATTTTAAAGCAAAAAGCCCTCGCAAAGAGGGCTTTTTGTGAGAAAGTGTAAAGAAGTTTAAGCTTCTTTAGCGGTAGGTTCTTCGATTAGTACACATTCAGTAGTAATCATTAAACCTGAGACAGATGCAGCGTTTTCAATGGCCGATCTTGTAACCTTGGCCGGATCAATAATACCTGATTGGATCATATCTACATATTTTCCATTTCGGGAGTCGTATCCATTGGTATACTCATCTGTTAAATCTTTGGCAATAACCTCTGCGTTCTTACCCGTGTTTTGAATAATTACATTAAATGGCTCTTTGCACGCAGATAGTAGAATTTCAGCTCCTATTTTTTCAGTATCGTTTAGATTAGGAAATCCATTTTTACCTATTGTAAGTGATGCTCGATATAGTGCAATACCTCCACCTGGTAGAATTCCCTCTTCAACTGCGGCCTTGGTTGCAGATAGTGCATCATCTACTCTATCTCTTTTTTCTTTTAGTTCTACATCAGTATATGCTCCTATTTTAAGCATTGCGATCCCACCCTCAAGTTTGGATAATCTTTCTTTTAAAAGTAATATTTCGGATTCATTTTCTTGATTATCTATTTGAGATTTTATTTCTTCTACCCTTTCATTTATAGATTCAGAAGTTCCGCTTCCATTAATGATTACTGTATTTTCTTCAGAAACAATTATTTTCTCTGCTCCTCCGACCATACTGTCTATCATTGATGGGTTAAGGTTAGCAATATCATGTCCATGTAATTCAGATAATACCTTGGCTCCTAGAACGGCGGCTATATCCTTTAACATATCAGATTTTAATTTACCATGCCCAGGTGCATTTACTGCACATACGTCTAGTATTCCGTTTGCCTTATTCATTACTAACGCTTGAAGAGCATCTCCCTCCATTCCACTAGATATAACTAAGAGTGGGCGCTTTTTAGTGTTTGCTGATTCTAATATGTGAATTAATCCCTTTAATCCTTTGATTTTACCGTCATATATAAAAACTATTGGATTTTCTAATTGAGATTCAAGCTTTGCTATATTGTTTATAAAGTATGGCGAAAGGTATCCTCCGTCAAATTGCATTCCACTCATTATCTCTAAATAAGTTTCATGAGTTGGTGAATTGTCTATTGTTATTACTCCATCAAATCCAACTTCGTCCATTGCTTTAGAAATTATAGAACCAATGGTTTTATCTCCATTTGCTGAGATAGTAGCAACTTGCATTATTTGCTCAGTGCCTTCAACTTCTATTTTATTATTAACAAGATCTGCTTTTATATCTTCTAGTGTTTTGTCAATTCCAGATTTAAGATCCATTGGATCAAATCCTGCCTCAATCATCTTAATACCCTTGCTTAGTATAGATTGAGCCAATACAGTTGCTGTTGTAGTTCCATCACCCGCAGCAGATGCTACATTAGAC
>Ga0209630_10002283_pt1 | contig 18794 bp, 22 predicted proteins | sample COG_01_FD_184745 | JGI IMG/M metagenome (GOLD analysis project Ga0209630, IMG submission 184745) | Pelagic Microbial community sample from North Sea - COGITO 998_met_01 (SPAdes) (version 2) | ecosystem: Environmental > Aquatic > Marine > Neritic zone/Coastal water | place: Helgoland, sampling... | reverse complement strand
ATTTGTTGTGTAATTAGTACCATACTTACCCTCATATTGAGATTGAGCGGCGGCTTCTGCGGCGTCTTCTGCGGCGTCTGCGGCTTCTTCTTCTTGGGCAGCTATTTGTAGCGTTGATAATTCTCCCTGAATTGTTAATAATTGTTGGTTTAGTGATTGTATTTCTACATCTTTAGAATCTATTATAGATTGTAAAGGACTTACGTAATTATCTAGATAATCTAAACTAGTTTGTACTATTGTAGTATGTGAATTTTCCCCCTCTTTAGGTATGTCAAAAAATAATTCATTATATAAGTCAAAAAATTGTTGGGTATTAACATTTGGGGTATTTGAAGTTAATTCATTAAACCCTAAATCTATTTTATCTCTAAATTCCTTTAATGAATATACTACTTTATTAAAATTAATATCCCCCTCATATTTATCTGGAATTGGATTTTCTTCGTCCTGGATAATGATGGGGGTTTCGGGTACAGGACTTACTTGGGGCCTTCCCTTACTTATTTGAGTATTTCCATACCTAGATGATTTTGGTTGGGGTGCAGCAGCCATTATGATTTAGTTATTTTAAAGTAATAATCTTCATCATACACTCTTACACCATCATTATTTTCATGTTTAAATAAAAGTTTATAATATCTTTCTTCTTGTAACCCATTCATATATAATTTGAAAAACATACCTTCAGAATCAGCACTTAGTTTAGTTGTATCACTAAAAGGTATAACTGTTTCTTCTGTAGCGTAATCAACTAGGGAATAAAAAGATTTACTAGTAAAATACTTTACATCTAAATAATTTGATGAAGTAACAAATTTACGTGTAGGATATAATTCTCTAACATTAAGTCTAAATTTAGGGTCTTCTATTGTTTTAAATTCTCCTTTATTATTTCTTAAAGTAACATATATTTCACCTGTTTTTAATATTTTATCAGAAATAGCTGAATCAGTGTCATAAGAGGAATCATCCCATGATATATCTAAATAAGGGGGATATATAGTATGGGTATCCATTGAAAAGAAATTTAATTCTCCATCATTTATAGCTGTAAATTCTTGTGATCCTGAACGTTTTATTATAAATCCATTATTAGTGATTCCATTAGGATAAGTAGCAGCATTATTACTAGCACTATAATGTTTTAAAACTGGAGATGTAATATCTAATGATATATCTAATTCATCATTATAACCATAACTTCTACTTATTTCAAATCCTGATCCTGTATACCAAATTCCACCTCCAGGGGCATTACTAGTAAAACTTCCTGTTACTCCTGTAGGGAGACTACTAGTATTCCAAAGAGTTCCTATAGAATTATATTTGAGTGCATCTTCACTTCCATCACGATATTTCCATGAAGCCCCATCGGTAATTTTGGGTTCATTACTTAATCTACCAGTACCATTTATCCAACTTTCTGCTAAGGGGAAAATTTCTAAATGTTGATCTATACTTAGTTCTCTATGTTCAGTTTGTAATAATTTTATACTAGCAGTAATAATGGTTTTATCTTGAACTATATTATTTATAACACTATCTACTTCAGTGTTTTTAAATTGAATTAATATTCTACTAGGATAATAATTATTGTCTGTAAAGGATTGTTCATCTCTTAAAGTTAATATTTCATCAATGCCCGTGTTAGTAGATTGGTGGGTTGGATGAGAATGTATTGTAGTATCCTTTTCGGGAAAAATAAAGTAATGTGCCATTGTTATCTAGTTATTCTACCAATTATATCATTATTTAGGTATTTTAATTCAAATATTGAAGGATCTACTGGTGGATATATTATATTATTTCTAGTAGCAGCTTCAAAATTATATTTAAATTGAGAATAACCATTATTAGTACCAAATTTATTATTAAAAGTAATTTTACCTACATTTTGTACACCATCTACATTATATAAAATATTTGATACATCTCCTGATATAATAGGTTGGTTGACTTGCCAATTATCAATATTAAAAAATGTTTTTAAATTATTAATACATGTAATTAAAACTCTTTCGTTATTAAATCCCTTTTTTACACTAATGTCAAATTCTACATTAAAGTTTAATATTGAAGCATTTTTAATATTAATAGAATCCGTTAACATTCTATATTGTTCTAAATATGTAGCTAAATTTTCTTTAGCTGCTAAAGATAATGTTTCTAAATTTTTATTTAAATCATATCCTAAAATATATAAATTTAAAGCATTAGGATTAGCAATACGTTTATTAGTTTCTAAGGAGATTTGATTATCTTGTGTTATATAAGCTTTAGCTATGTTGCCAAATTGTACAGGTAACGATAAAGTTCTAAATATATAATCTTCTTTTGTTACAGTACGTTTTTGGGCAGCAAATTGAGCCATAGTATTAAGGCGAATATCTTGTGCTGAATCACCAGGGCCTCCTCCTAAAGCCGGTTCTGGATTAGTACATGCTAAGGAATTTATTGCTGTATTTGATACTCCTGAACTGAGATTTCCTTTTCGTTGCGTGATAGATACGTTACCTACTCTATTAATAGTATTAGCATTAGTATTAGCATTTCTGCCACCTCCTACCATATAACTAACGGTTAATGTGGTATTAGAGGGGGATTCACCATATGCCTTAGTAAATAAGAAATTTGAAGGATCATACGCTCTATCTAATAAAGACTTACCATCTTTTATTCCTAAACCTATATTATCTGGGTTAGGAATAATTGAGGTATCATCACCCCCTGTAGAACCTGCACCAAAGTGGATTTCTAATTTTTTATTTGATCTAAATCTAGTAATAAATCTTTTAGATACTTTTTTAGTTCTTAGTAAATAAGGTACTTGACTATTATATTGGGGTAAATCGGGATCAAAAGCTTCATTATTAGATACTTCTTCAAAAATAGTTTCTTGTGCTAGATAGGGCACTTCAGTCCATGTGTTACCTTCAGTATCTGTAATAGATTGAATACCTATTATATTACTGTCATCTAAAGATATTGTTTTAAATCTTTCAGCACTTCCTATACTAAAAGTTGCTGTTTTAATTTCAGCACTTATAGCTTTAGCTTTTTTCTTTAATAAGAAATATTCAGGTTGGGTACCCCCGGGTACTATAGAATAAACTGTTTGTTCTGTAGGGTCAGCGGATGAAGAAAAAGCAAAATCTACGGATTTTTGTATTATATAACGATTGTTAGTACTATTATTAGGAAGAAAATCTGAATTTTCTTCTATTCTATAAGCATAGTCCCAATCTGGGTCCCCACTACCATTAGCAGGGATTTGTTGAAAGATTTCTAAATCAACTACTGCAGGGCTAGTAACAGCTGGTACATACCCTAAATTATATGCTAATGCATATAAATTTTCCCTTTCTTGAGCATATTGTAAAAATACTTCTTGGATCTGGGCATCAGTATAAAATGAAAGAACATCTCCTATATAAGATGCCATTTCAATAAACATGGTACCTGGACTGCCCTCAGTAAAATCATTTAATAAATCGGGATAATATGTTTCAGCCATATTGATTAAAGCAGATTTAAAATCGCTAAAATCTTTATCCAGATACCTTACTGGTTTAGTATTGTTTTTTGCTGTTGAGTATGCCATTATACTTCGTTATTAAAATTGTCGTTAGTAAAACTTAATGCAATTGAATCTTCTTCATCATTATTATTTAAACTGTAATTAACTGTTACAAATAATGTATGCCCCTGTATTCCTCCGTCTTTAAGGGCTATGTTTTTTATTGTAATTTCTGGGATATATCTTTCTACTTGTGGTGTAACTATAGATCTTAGTTCATCCCCTGCTATTGGAGTATTTTGTTGAAATAAACGATTTTTTAAACCAACACCAAAATTAGGATGGTGTAATCTTTCCCCAGGTGAGGTAAGTAATACATTTATTAGTTTTGATTTAGCATGCCTTTTAGTAGTAAAATCTAAATCAAATATCTTTTTTTTATTAAAAGGTAAACGTATCCCCACTGCGACTTTGTCATCAATGTCGACAGGATCTATTTTAATAGGTTTACGTAATTTAATAGCCATTAGGGTCTAAATTCTTTTTTCTTTTCAATTGCTTTCATTACTGGACTCCAATCTTTGTTTACAAATTGACTTACGGGGTCATTTGCATTAAACATTTGTTCCGGTGTTGGAGACATTGCAGTTTCATTTAAAAGTGAATTAAGAGCATTATCATTACCATTAAAATTAGGAGGTGGCATTTGGGATTTTAATTTAGCTCTAAAATCTTCAACTTCTTGAGTATTATTTGTAGTTTCTACTACACGCTGTTGAGTTGGTTGGGTAACTAACTCTTCTTTTAGTAATGCTATCTCACGTCTTAATGCATGATCTATTTCTTCTCGCACAACTTTTCTAATTATTTTTTCGAATGCATTTATTTTCATCGTTATTAGTTTTTAATAAATATAAATTATTTTAATTTATTGTAGTTTCTATTATATCAGATTGATATAATTCAGTACCAGGTCCGTTTTCTCTTATTTCAACTCTTACTTTTCTAGTTGATGGAATTATTAAATCAGTAATTACTGTAGATAGGTTATCGGGGTTAGATAAATATTCTTCTAAAGTAGTACCTCCTAGTATAACGTCAGAATTTTCATCTCCCGTAGTTGTATCTTGTAATTCGGGTAAATTTAAACCTAAAATAAAATTAGTCCATATAGTACGTATTTGTTCTAATAATATATTTAGTTGATTTATTATTGATTGTATGTTAGAAATACCTGTATCTATAGGGGGTATTAATAAGTTTGTTTCTTTAGTGAAGAAATTTTCAAAAGTAGGTAAAGTACTAGAAATATCACTAAATTTTTGAATATTATCTTTAGCTAGTTTTTTAAAGTCACCTGCTTTATCTATTACAGTACCACTTACAATAGGTGTTACTTGAGTAGCTAAAAGACCATCTATTAATACAGGAAGTCCTTTAAGTACCTCAATAAGACTACCTATAACTGTTCCTGGACCAATAAGGTTATTTAAAAATGTAAAATTTTCTCCTATTCCTACAAGTTTATCTTTAATACCTTGCAGTTCTCTTTTAGATCCTTCTAGTTTTTGTATAGCTTTTTCTATAGTTCTGGTAGTTTTTTGGTAAATTTGTTCGGCTTTACGTAAAGTAGTAGGGGAATTTGAAGATATACCGTTTAATTCATTTTTAAATGATTCTGGGGAAGGTATATTATTATCAAAAGTTTCTTGAGCTTTCTTTTTAGAAAGAGCTAAAATTTTATCTTTTGAATCCGATAATTCACTAGATGCCCTATTTAATATATTATTTGTAATATTATTTATCATTTTATAAATACATTTTTACTATCCATATCATCAAGTCGAGATTTAACCTTAGCTAAGTCCTTTAAAATAGTTTGGGATAAACCTAAATTAACTGCTGGGTTGGGGCCTGATAATCCCGATGTATTAGGATATTGAATTGAAAAGAACATTTCTAAAGCACCTATTAAATCACCTAATAGTAATTTTAATTCCCTACTTCTAACAGCTGGTATATTAACATCTTGACCATTTTCAATAGGGCCTATATAAACAGTGGGACTATTTAAAAACATATCACTTTTACCATTTACATGGAATTCACCATCAGTTTTAAATAAAAAAAGATTTTTTGATGAAAATACACTATCATCACGGCCATTGAATACTAATCGATCACTGTCAATTAATATTTGTTTACCTACAAATTGGTCTTCTTGTGTAAATGTAGTAGCCATTATACTTTTATTTTATTAGCTGTATCTTTAAATAAATCACTATTCCATTGTGAATAAAATTGATTACCTATATATGAATCTTTATTATTTCCATATTCATTATAACCCCATATATTAAATCTAGTTATCCATCTTTTACTTAATAATTTTTCACAAAACTGTGGTACGCTAAACCAGGGACATGGTTTATTTGATATTTGATTGTGGCCTAATATTTGGATATTAGGGTAAGTTTCTACATATTTTTTTATTAATTTACCTAAAGTAAACATTTGTAAATCAGTAGCATCAAAATTATCTCGACCTCCTACCCAATTAAGGTGGATACTTTCTTGATTTATACCAAGAGCCCCATTTGTACTAACACTATCAGGATAACAACGAGTAGCTTTACCATCTCTATTAATTATCCAGTGATATCCACCTGTATTCCATCCGTTTCCATCTCGTTTAGTAAGAAAATACCACATTAACCACGCAGGATTTGATTTTTTGCTTGAAGCCGCTGTATGAATGCATAAGTATTTAATATTTCTATCTACTAAATTACTATTATTCATTTTTAATTCTAGATCTGGTTGAGAGAGTTTTAATAAACCTCCTCTTTTATTTTTAAAAATAGGTTCACCTCCCCTTTCCCATAGTTTTATAGCTTCTTCATTTATAATTTTATAATCTGTTTCAGCAGGAATGTCTTCGGGGTTTAAATCTTCTCCCCCAGTTGTAACATATGGTTGATTTTCGACTGAAGGTGTTGCAAATTCTGTGCCTGAAATTTCAATTGATTCTTCTTCGTATTCTAATAACCCTTCTTCAACCGATTCATCTAAGGCATCAAAAACAGGATCTCCTGAACTTGTAATAGGGGTGGGTTCTTGTAATGTAATAGTTTCTACTTGAGGAGTATCAAAATTAAACTGTATTGGTTGGGTATTTAATTCGGCTTCAGGTAATGCCTGAGGGATTATTACTGGGGGTAGTGCACTAAGTTCTTCTAAAGGAGGTTTAATAGGTTCATATGTTGAACTTAATGAGTCAATATTAGTAGAAGTAGCATCTATATTAATACTTTGGTTTGAAAGTAAATAAATAGAAGCAGCATCTTTAGTTACGTTTTCATTTTCACCTGTTCCTAAACTTAATATCATAGCGGGATCACCTACACTAGGGTTACCATCATCAGCTACATCAGTTACATTATTACTAATAGCATTTACACCACTAGGACCAGTGGTTGTCATTCTGATTCTTTGTCCTGTTTTTCCTTCTTGTATTGAATCGCCTTCAGTTGGTCTTAAAGGTCGTAATTCAGGATTTTCTTGGAAATAGGTACCTAATTTTATAGCTACTTGATTATTATCTTCAGAATCATCTAATCTAAAAATATAATTACTTTCGGCATTTTGGAATAATCTATATTTAGGAGCCCTAGCATCACTTCTACCTGCGGTATATCCTAGATTACGTAAATAATCTTCTAATTGTCTCGCTGCTATTTCCCTGCTTATAGATTTAAATTCTTTTTTAAATTCAAAAGCACTTACATTAGATTCTCTTTTAGAAGATCTTTTTTTAGTACTTTTTTCAGTTGGAAGAGCATTTGAAGCCGTATTATTATGGATATTTACTGCGGGGCTATAATATAAAACTTTATTATTTAATTTACCTTCTAAATCAGAGTATGAATCATTACCCGTTGCTTCAATAATTTGTACTATTTCTCCTATATTAGGATAAGTAAAATTATTTCTACTTATGGGTTTAGCACTAGGTAACGATGTAGAATCAATAAATTCTTCATCATTTTTTACGTCTGTAAAAAATATTACTCCTATATCGTCAGGGCTATTATATGCTTGGTGGTCAGGTGATAGTATTATGTCAGCTACTCTTTTATTTAAAGACTGATTTTTAGTACCTCCTATTCCCCCTGATGATATTCCTTTATTCTGATTTCTTCTTAGGCTCATTTTGTGCTACTTCTTCAGCTATTTGTTGAAGTTGTTTTAATTCTTCGTCTGTGAGTAATGAATCTCCACCACTTGAAGTAGCATTATTATTAATTCGTTGAATAACAGCCATCATTTTAATTAAATGTTCGTCATTCTTTACACCTATCTCAAGATATTCCTTAATAAGAGGTACTACTACTGGAGCATCCCCAATATTTTGTATTAAAGGTTTTAACTCAGCTATTAAAGAATTTATTTGTTTATCCTTTTTTTTGCTATTACTGTATATTTCTTTAAATACATCTGATGATGTTTTACCTTCAAATATTACTGTATCAAGTGGATTACTCATGGTTATAAATATATCCAGTTTCAAGATATTCAGCATAACATTCATTAAATACTGCTCTCATTTTCTTTACAACCTTAGTTATAATAGGGGTTTCTTCTTTAGTTATTTCTCTTATAAAAATATAAATAGCTTTTTTATTAAAAATTTCTAAATTTTCTCTATTTTTAAAAATAGTAAGAACAGCGTCTGCTACTTTTATTTCAGGTTCTTTTTTAAACATTTTATAGATACGTTTATCCATATATTTTATATATAAATCTAAAAATTCTACCTTTTCATTACGAACTTCATCCCTATCAAATTCGTTTAATATATTATCATCAGTATCTACTTCTATAAGATCTGCTTTACCCTTTTTCTTAGCATAATTTTTATTATTATATAATATAAGGTAATTTTTACCTACAATACTAAAATATGAAAATGCTTTACCTTTACCTACTTTAAAATAATGAAGCTTTTCTAAAAGAAAAGTAATAACCTCATGTTTTAAATCTTCAAGGTCATCAACTTCAGTATAATAAAATTTAAAAGTATGTATAAGATTTTCAGCCAATTTATAAAATGAATAATGAATTCTTTCATTAAATATTTTATTTCTTAAAGCTTGATCTTCACTAGCTAAATATTCTACTATCGCTAGTTCAGTGTCTTCTGTAAAATATAGTCTTTTACTTTTGCGTCCTCTTTTTTTCGCCATTTAATTAGCGGAGGCGAAATTCGTTTAGTGCCTCCTGTATCTTCTTAACCTCGGTAAAAAACCAACCGATTTCATCGTCTGCCACAAATAAACCCCTATCATCAATATTTTTTAATCTATTATTACAAGAATCAATAGCATCACTTTGTTTTGTAATAAAGTCTTCTAACACTTCATTCTTTTTTACTACATTACGAAGTGCGAGTCCTGCCATTGCTAAAAGTGCTATTAATAGCATTATTGATATTGTAATTATTATTTCCATTAGTCTGTAAAGAATGAATCAATGATTGATTTTGTTTTTTCGTTGAAATTAGGATTATTTTCCGTATTAATTGCTTTAGCTTTCCTTAGGCTTTTATCAGCTTTGGAAGCATTTGCAGGTTTAGACGATTGTTGTACGACCGAACCCCCAGAACTCCAAGTTTGGTATTCAATTTCTTGAGCTGTTTGGATAGCTTGGTGAATTAATAACGGGAGGTGGCTTCTAAATTTGGTTTCCTTCTGCCCACTGTAGAAATAAAATTTATTACTCTCATCGAATAAACCTTCCTGGTTACGAATAGCTAGATATTCATTGTGTGAAATTTTAATACCAGCATCCTGTAGTAAATACATAGTGCGGTCATAAATTTTCATAGCCGGTACATTTTCATTAAATTTATATACCATACCCAAATTCTTGACATGCCAGTCAGAATCATTTTTAGTAAAATATTCATTATCCCAATCACCTAACTTACCTAATTGACAGAATAAAGATACAAAGTTAAGTTCTTCTCCTGTATAGGATTCATTAGCATTATGAAAAGCATATAATTTATGTAATTGGTTGGCTATTTTATTTACACGTAAAACATGGTCTAGATAACCACCAGGAAATGCATTATTAAACCAGTCCTTAGTAGATGCTGGAGCAAACATTATTCGCTCTTTTAAGGCTTCCGTAAGGGTTTTTAATTTTTCTAGACGATCACCTTCAAAAGATGCCTCTAAAACTCCATTAAAGGCTTCAAAATTAACCTTTATTTGATCAGCTCCAATCATAAGAATCCTACTCTTGATTGATCACTTTCAGGTGTTATACTGATGATATTTTGCATTTCCTCATATAACTCTTTCAAATCATTTTCCATATAATGAATTGCGTCAGCGTTTTTTCCACGTTTAACCATACTATGTACACGGGATAAACCTTGATCTAAGCGATCTAAAGCTATTTGTAATTGTCTTTTATAAGCCATATTATTTATTTTTTATTGAATATACGAACTATTTTACCGTTTCCCAAATTTTTCATAATAAGAGTTACATACTCTTAATCTTTCTTTGAAATGAGTTTTACTTTGTGCTTCAGGATTATGAGCTAAAAATTCACTACTTAAAATATTAAGTGCATTAAGAAATTCTAATGTTTCACCAACATAGTGTAATTCCAGCCTATTTTCTAGGGGAATTATGTTTTTTAAGTGAATTAATTTTTGTTTGATAGAATCACGCCACACATCGAACTGTGCGTCTGTATCTATACTATCGAAGAAACTGTTTAATGACATGATGCGAATTATGCGAACCGGTGCGCTTTTCCCCCTCCCCCCTACAGTAAGGGAAGATACGGCAAAAGGGATGAAAGGCCAAATTATTTTTTACCTAAATTAATATTAGGGTTAGGATTATCCCACTTATATCCTAATACTGGACTCACTGTTGTTCTAATTATTCCTTGATCAATAGCTTCTCCAACCTTATCTACATTAATAATAGCATATTCACCTGATAAAGCACTGGCAAACATAAAAGCATCTACATTTGTTTTTTCGGCGTATGCTTCTATATTTAGTTTAAATATTTTATTTCTCATAACAGCCAAATCTTTAAAATCTTCAGCCTTGCTAAAATATTTTTTAGCTAATCCTTTATTAAAAAAGACTTCATCTAATAATTTCTGAGTAAAACTAATATATTCTTTAATATCACCTTTATTTTTAACAATATAGTCAAAAGCATTTTTTAAACTAAAATTTATATATTCATTTTCATTACTAGATTCAAATTCTTCTCTTTCTTCCCCTTGGGGTATATATTTATCAGCTATTCTATTTTGCCCATTAACCCAAGCTCCTCTCTTCCCTTGTTGACCTGCTCTACCCCCAGCGCCTTTAATTTCTAAATTACCAATACCCTCCCAATTTAAATCACCACCTCCTTTTCTATTATTAACATCACTAAGAACTAAAGCTAAAAATATTTCTATTTTACCTATATTTGATCCACCTTCATCTGTTCCTTCAATGCCCATTAAATCTTTAGCTAAATTAGATGAAATACCAAGTTGGTTAGCTAAATTACCTCTAGAAGGAAAACTTGATAATGCTTTAGGATTTTCTAAATATTTAAATAATTCATCTACTTCACTATTAGTAATAGTATTTAATATACGATCCATATCAGCATCACCACTTTTAAAATCTTTTTCTGTAAAACCATTTTTAGATAAAAGGTCTTTTGTTTTAGTACGAAAACCTGTACCTTTAACTACTTTAATAATTCGGGTTAAAGCTTTAGGGCTTAGGTCAACTTTATTAATTAGATCAATAAGTTCTTTTTTACTAGGTCCTTCTTCTTGCTCAGATATTACTTGTTGGAACTGAGGTATAGTAATACCTTCTTCTTTAAGAATGGTTTTCAAAACACGAAGATCAGAGGGGCTATCCATATCTGGATAGCCCTTCTCACATCGGTAGGCCCATTCATTAACTAGATTGTCAATGTTGACCATAGGAATTATTTTTTAATATTCGCTAATTTTTTTAAGCGAGCAGCACCTTCAAATCCTTCTTTCAAGCTAGCCTTTTCACGAGTTCCTTGAACATCTTTAGCCTTAACTGTAGTACGGTTAACATTATCTCCTCTAAAGAATGTGTGGTTATCAACTGCCTCATCCAAATCTTCCTCTTCTTCTTCTTCGCCTCCTTCATCTTCTAAATCTTCCTCAGGCTCATCCATATCCATCTCAGGCTCTTCTTCAGCTTCTGGTTCAACTAATGGCTTAAGCATGTCGTAAATTTGTTTTAAAGTATCTAAAGCATCTTCACCTTCTTCGGGTTCATCAGTTGTTACTTCAATATCGTCACCAGCATCAACGTCATCGTCTTCTGCCTCAAGGAAAGCATTAAGCTCTTCCTTAATGAGTTTGTTTAGTTCTTCAATAGTCATTTTATTTTATTTTAAATAGCTTGATTTATTTTTTGGTTAATAATGTTAGATACTAATTCAACATCATTTTGTAATTTAATATCGTCTTCAACTTCTTGGACAGGTTCTTTAGATGGCGTCATATCTGCTAATATATTTAATAAAATTCTTTTAATGGTCATTGGGTTAGTAACACCTGTTACTTTACCACTTAAAGTATATTTTACTATAGCTTGTAATAAACCTTCAAATTCTTTAGCATTATTAATTTTACTAAGATACCTAGTATTTGCACTAATATCTTTTTGTTCTGAGTCAGAAGGAATTTCTTCTTCTTTAAGCCCAAAATTTTCTCTTATTAATGATCTTACTTCAGCTCTAATATTTTCTTTGAGCTTAATTTCTTTCATTTTATCCTCAGTGAATTTTTCACCTATTTCTTTCATTGAGTGACCTTCTAATTCTTTTAAGAAGGTTTTAAATGATGGTTTACGGTCCATATTACGAGTAGTAGTCTCATAATGTTCCATATAAGAATAATAAGCAGCTACTTCTTTTAAGTTTTTTAAAACATTTTCAGTTGCTTTTTCTCTTTGATCTTCATCTGATTCTCTAAGGGTAGTACCTAATTTAGCTAATTCAGCATTCATTCCTTTTTTAAATTCATAAGGATTAACTGATTCAAAATCAAGATCTACTGAACCCCTAGCGCCTTGTAAAGTTTTTACTTTATTAGACTTTCTTTTATATCCGTAAAAATTATCGTTAGCCATGTATGGGTGTTTTGTTATAAATATATAAAAATTATAAAGGAATGTATTTAAAATACTTAACCGTAAAATCACTATAATTTTCGTCCATAACATTAACCCCACTAGAAATACTATTATTAATAATAACATTCATTTTATGGTCTTTAAAATATGGAAGCAAACTCTTATCTAAACTTCTTACAGCTTTTCCATCATAAAATATAGTAATTTCATCAGGGGTAAATTTTAAACCATATTTAATAAAATTAGTAGCAGGATTTTTTAAACCTATATAATGGGTTTTTGCTTTAGAATTAGCGTTTTTACCTGTTTTTAAGTCTTTATAATGAAAATTAGATTGTAAATTCCAAAATCCTAAAGGATTAAATCTATTAAATTTTAAATAACCATTTCTATTATCTGTATAACCTTCAAAAATATCAATTTCTGGGGGCCAGCTATTAGAACTCCACATCCAAAAAGCCGGCCATAAATTAGGACCTGTAGGTAATTTAGCTTCTATTTCAAAATACCCATAACCAAACATTTCTTTAGAAGAAATCAACCCAACAGATATAGGTGACTCTATAATAGATTGAGAATCTCCTTGTTTGATGCTAAATTTTTTGGGGTCTTTTTTAGTTAATAAATGTAAATATTCATAATCATCTACATTTACACATTTAGCATTATACCAACAATATAATTTATCAGCATGCATTTGTCCCCATCTTTCTTTAGTAGACCATTTATACCCAGACCAATTAAATTCTTTAACCATAACTTTTTGTAATTATATCTATACGTATATTTACCTTTTCCCACCCCAATACTCAACTCCATGCCCTTCTTCTATTAATTGTTTATTAACATTAACTTTAGTAATACTAGTTTCTGTGGATACCGGGGAGAGAGAATCTACGATTACTGCTGCTAATGCCCTTCCATACTTCCCGACCCCTGATACTTGTAAAACGCAGTGGTTGTCATTATATTCTAAGATTTCAACTAAACGAGCTTTAGCTGCTAATCCACGTTCTTTCTCTTCTAGGTCTCTTGTGCGCGACTCAGGGGCATTAATGCCCTCCATTCGCACTCTTATTTTTTTCCATACACTGAATCCTAAGTCAATAGTACAATCAATAGTATCACCATCAACTACTCTATCAACAATTGCTTTATACTCATACATTACTTAGCAAATTTTTCTAAGCCGGCTATACCAAAGCTACCTAATGTTACAAATACAAATGAATTATAAATTGCTTCATTGATAACTAAATCTTCACCAAAATAACCTGTTGCGAGGTCTGTTAGGGCAAATATTACCATAATAGCAAAGGATGCAAATCCTACTACTGATTTTTCGTTAATGTCGTTTTCGTCTTTAAAAATGTCTTTAAATGCCATGATTGTGTTGTTTTAAATTATTCTATAATTAAAACCGACTGAAAAATCATGCCACGATCTATTCCAGTATTTATGGTATTTTCCTTGAGAAAATAATCCTAATTGTTTATTTACTTGCCACCCTAAAATTAAACCACCTGTGTAATCAAACCAAGTATTACCATCAACAAAGTTGGTATATGAGTATTCATTTTTAGCACTTACATGAAGTGGTAATACACTTGCCCAAGAGTGGAGCCAAAATGATTTAGTATAGTGGTAGTAATCATATCCTAATACTAGTGAGTGGTTCCATTGATACGGTAATAAAGCTCTTTCTTGATCAACATATTCATTTAATACATTAGGAAGGGCAACAGCATTCCATACTATATTATTTTCGGCTACTATATCTCCATTTGGGTTAATCCATTCTCCTTCAAAATTAGTACCATAACCTTGTTCAATAGCTATATTTGTAAAATCAGCTCCTGCTAATTCAGATAAGGGATCAAATCCATAGGGTTCAGAAAAACGTTGAACTAAACCAATATTTAAAGAAAATTCTTTAGCTATATTATATCTATAGCGTTGTGAAGCTTCAAAATATCTTAGATCAGCAAAGCCGTCTTGCACATACTCTACTTTTAAAATCCAATGATCATGAACATATCTTAAAAAATGTTGTTGGTCAACAAATTTACTTCCTTGTTGTCTTTTATAATCAAATTCAAATAAATATTCTAAACCTTCTACATTACCTACAGTAGCAGCATCTGAAACTGATGTTTCAGTACCATTATAAAATACGTTTTTTCTATTTTCATAATCTAAGCGAGCAATTTTTCTGACACCAAAAGCCAAAGTATAATCAAAAGGAGTAGATTTAATATTTTCCTCTAAAATACCCGTAGAAGGATTTATTGAATATAGGCTAATATCTGCTAATGAGTTATTACCTGTTACTGCAGTATAAAAAGTAGCAAATTTAAGTTGTTGTTTACCCCAATCTTTAAGCTGTTGGGCTTGTGTTATAAAAGGTACACAACATAATAAAGTGATTAAAAGCTTTTTCATTGTTTAATGATTTTTTTAGTAAACTGGAGATCATTATAAGTAAGAATTAAATTATAAATTCCTGCTTCAAATCTACTTAAATCTAATTGATTTACGTTAGTTTTTTGTAACACGGGCTGTCCTATGGAATTATATAAGACTGCGTTTATACGCAAGTTACTTGCGATATTTATGCGATCTCTTGTTGGGTTAGGGAACACAATTATTTCATTTTCACCAAATTCTGTTATATTAGTAACTGTGTTTTCATCGCAGTAATTATATATAGTTTGGCAACCATCTGCCCACTCATTATTACAACAACTTGGACTAACATCAATTACCCAAGCAAAGCACTCGCTCTCTAATTCTAATAAATTATAGGTTTCAACCACTGAATCTATACAGTTAGCATATACTGTTTCACAAGTACCATTATCAGTATTTGCTTCTTCGTCATAGTTAGCTGCTTGTGGATCAGTACAACCATAAATAAATGGTTCACAGCTGAAGTTTTCAGTATTTGCTTCAGGGTTAAAGTTAAATGCTGTTGGATCTGTGCAACCTTCTATAACTTCTATACATGAACCATTATCTACGTTGGCTAACTCATTATAATTAAATGCTAAGGAATCTGTACAACCATAAATTGCTTCTATACAATCAAAGTTATTTACGTTAGCTAATGGATCAAAATTAAGTGCTAATGGATCCATACACCCTTCTATTATTTCTTCACAAGTGCCATTATCTACGTTGGCTAGTTCATTGTAATTAAATGATGTTGGGTCAGTACAACCGTATATAGCATCTATACAACTACCATCCTCAACATTAGCTAATTCATTATAATTGAGTGCTAATGGATCAGTACACCCTATTATTGTTTCAACACATGACCCATTGTCAGTATTAGCTAAAGGATCAAAGTTAAGTGCTTCTGGGTTAGTACAACCAAATATTATACTAATACATGATCCATCATCTGTGTTTGCTTCTTCGTCATAATTAAATGCTGTTGGATCTGTGCAACCATCTTCTACAGCAATACAAGAACCATCATCAATATTAGCATTCTCATTATAGTTAAAAGCTAAAGGATTAGTACAACCCCCTATAACAGGAATACATCCTTCGTTACTAACATTAGCTTCGGGGTCAAAATTAAGAGCTTCGGGATCCATACAACCAAACACAGCTAATGTTTGGCAATCACCATTATCAAAATCGGCTTCAAATCCTTGAGTGTAATATTCTAAATAACCCGCACTAGTACAACCAGGTATATAGTAACAAGATTCATCTTCTGTGTTGGCTTCTTCTGCATAATTAAAAGCGGTTTCATCGAGGCAACCATAAACATAAGGTTCACAAGTGTTACCACAATAAGGGTTTATTTCGTATTTATACCAACCGCTTTCATTAATAAAAGGGATTATATTAAAGAAAGGAACATCAATAATGACTTCACCTTCTGGGTTAGTTAAAGTAAATCCACATTGTTGAGCTGTTCCTATGGATTGGGGTGTTACAAAGAAATAAACATATGCAGGTTGAGTAGCATCTAAACCGGATACATTAAAAGATAATTCAGTACCATCTTCGGGTCCCATTTGATATTGAGGTGAACCAAATATTGTTCCAAATTGATAAATTCCTAACCAGCTTCCAAACCAACCATCACCTACACCATCTTTAATAGTTAAAGTAAATTCACAAGATTCTATAACTTCTTCAGTATTTGCTTCTGGGTTATAATTAAATTGGGTTTCATCTAAACAACCATAGATTTTTTGAGTTAAACAGCTACCATCGTCTATATTAGCTTCTGAGTTGTATTCTACATAGTTAAAATCAGTACACCCTTCTACTCCCGCTACTCCACTACATTCTGATGGGATAAATTGGTCTGATACTGTGTCGTATCCAAAATTACCATCAGCAAATTCATTTTGCAAGTTATATAATTCTTCTCCTTGACAATCAAATATTTGCACATTGCCTATTACTGTACCACCAAAACAAGAACCACATAAACCATCTCCATAAGTATCAAATATTACAAGATTATACATAACTCCTGAGGGTACACACAGCACAGTAGAGATAGGAATTCCGGGAGGTGAACCACCGTATTCACCAGGGTTTACAGCTGCTACTTCTCCAAAATCATCAAATAATTTCCAACTGGTCTCTCCACCAAAATTATCAGGTGTTACTACTATTTCAATAAAAGTTTCACCAGGAGGACAATCTGTATTTTGGACTATACAAGAACCATTGTCATAGTTAGCCCAAGGACTCCAGTTAATTGCAGATGGGTCTGAACATCCCGGAATAGCACCACAAGGTAAACATGATTCCCAACAATAATTAATAAGAAGTTGATTTTCTCCTTCAATTACCTCTAAAGTTCTATTTATAAACCCATTACCATCAAATAAAAAACACGAATTTTCATCAATACCAACAGGTAATTCTTGTATATTTGGGTTATTAAAATCAGCAAATTTCCATAAATAATTTCCTTGCTGTATAGGAATTGTTACAAACCATTCATCCCCCTCATCGTATTCCATAGGAATAACTTGCCAACCATTCCAACTTCCTAATACACCAGGAGTTTCTATTTCAGGGGGTGCATTAGCTAAATTAACTCTAAAGGTTATATCTGAAGTGGGTAATTCGCAAGGAACTAAATTAAAATCATAGCTAGCTATAGATGATCCAAATTCATATTCTTCAAATATTACACCTTCACAATTATTAGCTGTTATAAAGAATCCTTCTCCAAATTCACAACAAATACCATCACCAAAAGCATCAATGATTGTAAATGTATAGTCAGTATTGGAATTTAAGAATACTCTTTGTTCAACTAATGTATTAGGTATTATACCAGCGTAACTAGGACTAACAACAACTGTATCGGCTCCTTGGGTTATTACCCAAGCAGTTTCTAGTGGGTATTGGTCAAGTTGGATTGTGAGGTCTAAGTATGTTGGCTGAGCCAAACATGTAAGACCAATAAGTAATAAAAGGGAAGTTAATAATTGTTTCATTAAAATTTGCTCATTATGATTTCGTCTATAGATTCTTGTACCTCTTCGCGGGTAGCTTCCATAGTCATCATAATGTTGGCCTGAAACCTCGCTACTTCTTCTCCATCTTCTAAAATTAAGATGGTGGGCACTACAACTATTTTATAATCTTGTGGTAACTTTGGATCAGCCATTATATCAACTGTATTAATATCACAGTCTGTTAAATCACTTAACCAAGTTACTTCATTAGCAGAATTAAATGCAGCATTAAACTGCACTACACATAAATCACCATCGCACACTTCAGTTTGGGCTGGTAAACCATTAATTGAAGCTAAAAATAATATGAACGTAACTAGATACTTCATGTTATTTTAATTGGTCGATTTTGGCTTCAATCCTGTCTAGATCTTCTTTAAGTTCCGAGACGTCTTCCTGAGTGGTCATAATGGTTTGACGGACTAATTGGTCCTTCATGTCAAATTCCATTCTTGTTATTTCAGGGAGTGGGGGAGCCGGGAGTTCCTTCGCTTCTGCTATATCAGCTTGAAGAGCGAACCACATGCTTATAACTGTTGCTATACCTACCCCT
>Ga0209630_10002280_pt1 | contig 18817 bp, 19 predicted proteins | sample COG_01_FD_184745 | JGI IMG/M metagenome (GOLD analysis project Ga0209630, IMG submission 184745) | Pelagic Microbial community sample from North Sea - COGITO 998_met_01 (SPAdes) (version 2) | ecosystem: Environmental > Aquatic > Marine > Neritic zone/Coastal water | place: Helgoland, sampling... | reverse complement strand
GCTTTTGTCGATGGAGATCCTAGTAATTCAAGAACTTCGTTTTTTGAGACTCTGCCAACTTCGATATTAGCAAGTAAATCGAGGTCAGGAAGATTTCCAGTAATTATTGTCTTACTGGAACAGGACTGTAACATTATTAAAAAAACCATTACGCTGATCCGTAATAAGTTAGAATTTGTTAATAAAGAATAATTGCTTCGGTAAGCCAAAAAAAATACCTCTAGTTTATGTTTGTTTTAAAATAATGTTTATTATTGTGTTTACAATACAGATCAATACACATTATGTACTAAAAAATTTAATTAATGAATAAAATTAGTTTGGGAAATAATTTATGGGTCTTCTTTCTTTTTTTAACAGATCAAAGCATGAAAAAAAAGCAATTGATCTCTATTATAAGATCGTAAGAGTAGCTCGAACACCAATATTATATTCAAAGTATGGGGTTGCAGACACAGTAATTGGACGTTTTGATTTAATATTACTCCATTGTTTTGTCGTTATTCGCAGACTAAATAAGTTTGGTGATGAAGGAATCCAAAAATCTCAAGAGTTATTTGATGTGATGTTTATAGATATCGATAGAAACTTGCGTGAAATGGGAGTTGGAGATACGGGTTTAGGAAAAAAAGTTAAATCTCTCGCGACAGCATTTTATGGACGACTAGGCTCCTATGAAAATGCTCTTGAGAGTAAAGATCCAAAAATTTTAATAGAATCTCTAAAACGAAACCTTTATTCTGAAATAACTCCTTCCGATTATCAATTGTCTTTAGTATCCAATTACTTAAAAAAAAGAATAATTGAGTCGGAAAGATGGAGTTTTACCGATATAAATAATGCAAATATATTCCACAAAAGTATAGAGTAAGTAATAACTGATGACTGATGAAATACCTAAAACAGCGTTTTCACGGATTATTAGTGTCAAAGACATTTACTCTAAAGAGAATTTTAATTTTAATGTAACAGCATCAAAAATAGAACTTATAGCAATGTCCAATCTATTTAATCTCGAGAAAATTTCATCACTTTCTGCTCGAATACAATTAACTCAAAGTTATAGAAATAATGCTGTCGTAATGACATGTAAATTCTCCGCAGCAGTCTTCCAAAAATGTGTAATAAGCCTCGAACTTGTAAAAACCCATATTCAACATGTATTTGTAGTTGAATTTGTTGAGCAAATATCCGATGGTTCGCCTAACATTGGTGACTTTGACTGTTTTTTAGATGAACAAGTGGAGACTATCACTGATGGTAAAATTGATATTGGTCCAGTATTAGTCCAATATTTAGGTCTTGAGATAAACCCTTTTCCAAAAAAAGAAGGCATTACGCTTGCCTCTGTATACAAACAAGGTGATTTAACGATTGCGGACGAACCGAAACCAAATTCCTTTAAATTATTGTTAAAAGACTATAAATTCATTTGAAGTAAAGGGAATCTATTTTGTCGCATCAATTCAGCTTGCGAAATATTACAAATTAGGCTAAACACTCGACCTTAGTAAAAGGTGAAATAATCGTTTCTAACAAGTAAAGAGAGATTTAGATGGCTGTTCCAAAAAGTAAAATTTCGAGATCGCGACGAAATATGCGTAGATCTCATGATTCGCTCTCTCTGACATCCCTCTCTGAATGCCCTAATTGTGGAGAGGTCAAACGCCCTCATCATGTTTGTAGTGCATGTGGATATTATGATAACCGAGAAATAATAGATATAGGTTCTAGCGCTTAAGCCAGTTTTGTAAGTTTTAAAGTTTAATATTAGTCACGATAAAGACAGGAATGTCTGTAATGAGTAGTACGGTTACTGTTTCAATCGACGGCATGGGCGGGGATGATGCGCCTGAAATGATTATTGAGGGTATTGAAGTCGCGTGTCAAAAAAATAAAAATATACATTTTCTGATATTCGGTGATGAGGCGATACTATCAGATTTATTAACTCGTCATCCAAATGCTCAAGCGGTTTGTGAAATTAGACATGCTCCTGATGTGGTCTCGATGGATGATAAACCAACGGTGGCCTTAAGATCTGGTAAAAGCTCCAGTATGAGAATGGCAATTGATGCAGTAAAGAATAAAGAAGCGTCTGCAGTAGTCTCAGCTGGAAACACTGGTGCTTTAATGGCTATGGCGACGATAGTGCTGAAAATGATGCCCGGAATAAGTAGGCCGGCCATTGTAACTAGTTTTCCCACTCAAAATGGTGACTGTGTTATGCTTGATTTAGGAGCAAATATTGAGTGTGATGCAAATAATCTGGTGCAATTTGCGGTTATGGGCGAAGTTTTTGCTCGTTATGAATTGGATATAGATCACCCTTCGGTTGCGATTCTCAATGTTGGTGTAGAGGGATTAAAAGGCAATGTAGCTGTTAAAGAAGCAGCAGCAATTTTGCAAAAATCTACTTTACCAGTTAAGTTCACGGGGTTTGTTGAAGGAGACGATATTGGGAAAGGTACAGTCGATGTTATTGTTACAGATGGATTCACAGGCAATATAGCTTTAAAAACTGCTGAAGGAACCTCAAAGCTTATAACCTTTTTTCTTAAAAAGTTCTTGTCAGAGAGTTGGATGGGAAAAATTGGAGCCTTAATCGCGAAACCAGCATTAACTAGGTTCAGATCGCATTTTGATCCTCGAAGATACAATGGCGCAATGCTAGTAGGTCTTAATGGTGTTTGCGTGAAAAGTCATGGAGGTACTGACGCTATAGGCTTCGCACACGCTATCGAGGCTGGAGTCAAATTAGTGGAACAAAATTTTAATGAGGTAATCAAGCAAGATCTCATCAAACTAACGGATGTCACGCAAAATAAAGTTTTAGAATCAAATTAAGATGGGGTTTTAAATTAATGGATATCCAGTCGAGAATTATAGGATGTGGCTCGTATCTTCCGGGAAATCCTGTTTATAATCATATGCTTGAAGAAAAAATTGATACTTCAGATGAATGGATCAAAACAAGAACGGGGATAAGCCAGAGACATTACGCAGCGAATAATGAATTTACATCAGATATGGCCTTAGTTGCGTCGCAACGAGCTATAGAACATGCCGGGATTAAGGGTAGCGATATAGATCTCATTGTTGTCGGAACGACAACACCTGATCGAACATTTCCAGCGACAGCAGTACGTCTCCAAAAATATTTGGGTTGTGAAACTGGCGCTGCATTTGATGTACAAGCGGTATGTTCAGGTTTTATTTATGCGCTATCAATCGTTAACAGTATGATAAAAACCGGACAATGTAAAAAAGCTCTTGTGGTTGGAGCCGATACATTGTCTCGTTTGCTTAACTGGGAGGACAGAACCACTTGCGTATTATTTGGTGATGGAGCTGGAGCCGTTGTGCTGGAGGCCAAAAGAGTCGATCCTAAAGAGCCCAAGCCTGGTATCATTTCAACCCATATTCATTCGGATGGGAAATACGAAGAACTTTTATATTGTGATGGTGGACCATCGACGAATCAAACAGCAGGTTTTATCAAAATGGAGGGAAAAGAAGTCTTTAAGCACGCCGTCAATAACCTTGCTTCGGTGGTCAAAGAAATTCTTTATGAAAATAAATTAAAGCCCGAAGAAATTGACTGGTTAGTGCCCCATCAAGCCAATAAACGAATTATAGAGAGTACAGCAAAGAAACTTAAAATGCCAATGAGCAAGGTAATACTTACAGTAGATATGCACGCAAATACCTCGGCCGCTTCAATCCCATTAGCGCTGGATTACGGAATTAAGAATGCAAAAATTAAGAGTGGTGATTTAATCTTAATGGAAGCAATGGGTGGCGGACTAACTTGGGGCGCATCGCTAGTTCGAATGTAATAATTTTTATCTCCAAAGTTTATTCTTTGATCTTGGTTTAATGATAGCGTAACATACCTTACAAAATTTTTTTATTTTATCCGATTTGATTGATAGGGGTTTACATATGCCAAAAATAACAATCACACGAACAGAGCTAAGCGAGGCAGTCTATCAAGAAATCGGATTATCACGAAATGAGTCGATGGATCTGTTAGAAACTGTCTTAGAAAAAATATCAGAAACACTTGTAACTGGAGAATCTGTAAAAATTTCTTCGTTTGGAACTTTTTCAATAAGAAGTAAGTCCGAGAGAATTGGACGAAATCCAAAAACTGGTGTAGAGGTTCCGATTACCCCGCGTAGAGTTATAAATTTCCGCCCATCTCAACAACTAAAGTTGCGTGTAAGCAGAATTAATAATTAAAATAATGATGTGAATACCTAGAAGTGAGTTTATGTCAGATTTAAATCCTTATCATAAAGATGAACGCGAAAAAAAATCTAAAAAGTCATCTGTCGCATACAGAACAATCAGTGAAGTTGCGATTGACCTAAAGCTTGAACAACATGTGTTACGTTTTTGGGAAAATAAATTTCCTCAAATTACTCCACTTAAACGAGCCGGAGGAAGGCGCTACTATAGGCCTGAGGATATTGAGTTACTTAAAGTTATAAAAAGTTACCTCTATTCCGATGGTTATACGATAAGGGGTGTACAGAAACTTTTACAGTCTAACAAAAAGCTTAAATCAAAATCCTCGGAAATAGATGGCTCGGTAAATTTCAACAATTCGATTAAAACCGAGCAAAATATAAGAAGCGAGCTGGAAGACCTTCTGGATGTTCTTGAAGATATTAAAAAATTAATCTCCTGATCTTCACAATACAGTAGTATTAAGTAGACCCAAAAATTTAAGAGAACAATAATAACATCAAGCAGTCTATCTTTTGATTACTAACACCCAAGAAGTTAAATGTATCTTAGCCACGGTGAAACGTTAGACGAAAAAGGCGCAGTTCTAAACAATAAGTTTAAATCCAATGGAACTAATTAATTGCAGAAAAACCATCCATAAAAACTCATTTGAGACTAGACAGCGTTTATACTTCAGAAACTATTTGGATTTGTTACTCAAATTTCAGTGGAAATTTCTTTAAGCAAAGCTACCAAAGTATTTAAAAGTAATACCTTGTTCTCTCGAGTCTTAAACATGGGCTCCTCATCTTCCCAGATTCCGACTGAACAAAAAGCATTATTCCCATTGTGTATTATAACATATCACCGTGTTTCATCTAATTTGGGTTTGTCATTAAATTTCTTTAAAATAATGGCATGATTTCGCGCGATAAGAAGGAACCGAACAACGTTTGAATTTTGGCAATTTAAAATACTTTTACAATAATTTCAGTTTTAAGCTTAAGGTTTAATTTATAAATAAATCTTAATTGAAGAATTAATTTATTTTTTTATGCCTCTAGACTCTCTTATCAAAAACTTAAAGGCCCATTATACTTGATGTTGCTTGCCCCCTCTATATGTTTTCAGTTTATCTATTTTTTATTTTAAAATCTGATAAACTAGTCTCATAGATTTGTTCGACTGCTTGGATTGCTATATTTATAATTAAATGCGGTGGTGAATTTTTTGATTAGGCTAGGGTAGTTTGGTTGGATCAGATGATGGATAAAATCAATGTTTACCTATTCTTCAAATTCTTTCGGGCATAATTATGACTCAGTCAGTCGCAAAAAAAATGTTTATACCTTGATTAGGTGATCTGTCTCACATACATTGTGCACATATTGCATACTGTTCTCAATGGATAATTAAAGTTTTTAAGTTGTCGGAGCGTAGCGCAGCCTGGTAGCGCACTTCGCTGGGGGTGAAGGGGTCGGAGGTTCGAATCCTCTCGCTCCGACCATTTAAAACCGCAGAAGTCAGCCAATTTTTCTAAAAAATTACTGTTTGGGTTCCAAATGGGTTCCAAATAACACTAGAATAGGTGCAGCGGTTTCATCGTTTTGACATTTTAGCAAGGTAGTTTATTATAGCCTGAGATTGTCCAAGTTATTGCACCTAGTGAAGTAGATTTTTTAAAGGTGAAATAATTTCTGTTTAGGGTTCCAATGGTGGCAATAAATAGAACAAGTTATTATGTATTGAGTAACAGGGAGTTGGAAGAAAACGAGCGCATTAGGTATAGAATGAAGCACAATAATAAGAAAAGAGCCATTCGAATTCTCTCGCTCCGACCATTTCAAAGATTAATAAAAATCGATTTGGTATAGTAATTTCTCGCGTACGTCCAATTTGAGAAAAATACACTAGTTAAATTACATGTTTGGGAGTTTTTATGAGAGAGCTATGCAAATTAGAAGAAATTCCAAATAACGAGGCGAAAGGTTTAATTACCGAGGTTGACGGTAAACAGAGGAATATTTTTATTATTAGAAAGGGAAAAAGTGTTTTTGGCTACATAAATTGGTGCCCACATAACCAAGTTTTAATTGATCAAATCCCCAATAAATTTTTTAATGCAGACAAAACCTTTATTCAATGCTCCAAACACGGGGCTCTTTTCAATATAGAAGATGGTCTTTGTATAAAAGGTCCCTGCGAGGGCGACCAGCTCAAACCGCTTAAAATCAGTCTTAACACTGATATGATCATTTTAAAGGACTAAAATATTTAACCTCGGCCTCTATAACTTTTAACTCCTTGGTCAGGTATCCATACGTCCAGAGGTGGCTTGCCGGTTTGAAAAAATACGTCTATCGGAATTCCGCCTCTTGGATACCAGTACCCCCCAATTCTTAGCCAAATCGGATCAATCGCGTTTATTAACTTCTCTGAAATTGAGAGCGTACATTCTTCATGGAATGTAGGGTAATTTCTATAACTCTCTAAAAATAGTTTTAAGGATTTACTCTCTACGATATCTTTATGGGGTATATAATCAATAACAAGGTGTGCAAAGTCAGGCTGACTAGTAACAGGGCACAATGAGGTAAACTCGGGACATGTAAATCGCACTAAATATTTAATTTTATTTTTAGGATTTTGTATAACATCCAACATTGCATCATCAGGACTCAATTTTGCTGAAATTATTTTACCAAGTTTTAAATCTGAATAATTTTTATTAGCCAATTATTTATTTCTTCTTTTACATTGAATTTGATTTTTTATTATATAGCTAGTTTGCTTTTGCACGTCCAAGTTCAGTTAATTTGCATACTAACCAATCAGGTTTAATTGGGTTTGAAAACCACGGTTCAACCCATCCATTTTTTATACATGAATTGACCGTTTGAGCGCTCACCTTTTGTCCATAAGAGTCGAATAAAGGAAGCTTTCCACCGGCTTGACATACGCCTTTTTTAAGCCAATTAAGTTGGGTTTTAGATGGTTTTTCCATATTTTCCTGCTAGAAATTAACATTATTGATTAAACTAACTTCAACTTTGCTGATTTGCACCATTATCTTAAATTTAACAACGGTTTCAAATAAAATCAACAGGGATAACGATTCACATGAAACAAATAAATACTAAATTGATCTATTTTACAACGGCGACCGAGATTGAAGCAGAAAACCTAGCACGGCTCCTCGTGGGAGAACGTCTCGTGGCGTGTGTGAATATAATTGGACCAACAACGTCAATGTATCAATGGAAAGATGAATTAAAAAAAAGTAGAGAATTTGTTGGAATAGCTAAAACCTCTTCCGGAAAGGTAGAAAAAAGCATAAAAAGGCTAATTGAATTACATAGTTACGAATGCCCAGCTGCAGTAGTTATTGACATTGAAATGGGGAATAATGATTTTATTTCTTGGATACACCAGAATGTAAATTAATTAAAAATTATAAATAAAAATTAGTTGAATCAGAATTAAAGTAATATACAAGAAATAGCATGAGCCGCGATGCCTTCTCGGCGACCTGTAAACCCTAATTGCTCAGTAGTGGTTGCCTTTATATTAACTTGGTTTAATTCTACCTTTAATATTCGTGCTAAATTGCGCCGCATTTCATCTCGAAAAGGATTAATTTTAGGCTCTTCACAAATGATTGTTAAATCTATATTAGAAATTATACCTCCTAAAACACCGACTCTTTTAACAGAATCTTTTAAGAATACTTCTGAATCACTATTTTCCCACTTTGGATCATCTGGAGGGAATAATTCGCCTATATCACCACTTCCAATTGCCCCAAGGATAGAATCCGTAATAGCATGGATAGCGACGTCGGCATCTGAGTGCCCTAATAGTGAACTATGAAATGGGATCTTAATCCCGCATAAAATAATTCCTGAACCTTTAGTAAATCTATGAGCATCAATTCCTGTTCCAATTCTTGGAACTCTTTGCTCTCCGACAAGCATTTTTTTTGCAATATTAATGTCTTCTTGGGTAGTTATTTTAAAGTTCATTTCTGAGCTCTCAATCAATACAACCTCCATTCCATGTTTTTCAGCCATCGATGCGTCATCATTGTATAGATTGTCATCATCAAGATTATGGATATCATAAATTTTTTTAAGATCAAAGCCTTGTGGAGTTTGGATATACCAAAGATTAGAACGATCTATTGTTTCTAATACTTTTTGATCCCCTGAGCGTTTCAGAGTATCCTTGACCCTTATTCCGGGAATTACACAATCATTTCCTAGATCAAGTTTCTCGAATATTTGATCAAGAATTTCTCTAGTTATGAAAGGTCTAGCGGCATCATGAATCAAAACATACTTTTTGTTATCATTATATACTTTAGATAAGCCAATTCGTGAGGAGTCTTGTCGCTCTTTTCCTCCAAAAACAGGTTCTACTAAATCAAAGTCAATTGTCGCCTTCTTATACAAGTTGTAATCTTCAGGATGGATTACGACTTGTATTGATTCAATTCTTGGATGATCAATAAATGTTCTTATTGAATAACTAATCATCGCAATACCATTAAGCAACTGATACTGTTTAGGCACATCACCTCCCAGACGTTTACCTCTTCCACCTGCTAGTATTACGACTGATGCATCTTTTTTTATTTTATCTGACATTATTAAATCTATATTCATTTATTTTTTTTGGGGAGAGTACAACAAATGTATAATTTAAAAAACATTTAGATATATTTTTCTAATTAATAAATTATCTATTTAAAAAGATGGAACGTGACTCGATACTAATAGCAATTTAAGGTACACTGCTTGTTAATGTATTTGGTTGTAGTTAATGACAAACATCTCAGTCCTTGAAGTAATTTCTTTATTGTCGCTATGTTGCGGATGTTTAATACCTTTTAGACGCAATAACCACCCTGATCGATTGTTTTGGTTAATCAGCGTATTTGTTTTAACAGCAACAGGATTATTAGTTTTTTATCGGCAAAATCTTTATTGGCATAGTGACTTTTCAACCGCTCTATGGTTAACTATTTGTTCTAGTGTATTATTGTTTATAATTATAATTAATTTTCAAAATACTACGTGGCGCCTATCTACCCTTTTATTTCCCTATCTTTTTTTACTAGGAATGTTAGCCTATTTTTCAGATAAAACAATATTATCGAGTTTTCCACCGGGAGAAATTTCTGTTTGGATTTATTATCATGCAATAACTTCAATATTAACCTACGCTTTATTAACGCTAGCTACACTATCAGCGCTCAGTTCTAACATCCAAGAACGCAACATTAAATCAAAACAATTGAATATTCTCTCGCAGCGGCTACCCTCTGTAACATCCTCTGATAATTTGTTCATTAGGCTTTTAATTTTATGTGCATTTATACTTTTCTTTGCCTTAATCTCAGGAATGGCAACACAGTATATGCAGAATGGCAAATTTCTAAATATAGATCATAAAAGCATACTTATCCTCTCAGCTTTTATAATAATTGTAATAATAATATTTATACATATACGTCGTGGTATAAGAGGAAGGCTCGCAACTTGGATTGTGCTTTTTGTGTATTTATTTATGTCGCTTGGTTATCTTGGGGTTAAGTTTATAAGAAACATTCTACTCGCACATATAAATTACTTAATAATTTAAGTCTTTAATTATTGCCTTTTTAATCATTTTGACCAATAACTATGTTGAAGAGGTTATGAATGAAACTAAAAATTGGTCCTATTGAAATTAATAATAATGTTATACTTGCTCCAATGTCGGGCGTGTCCGATATGCCCTACCGAAAAATAGCAAAGAAATATGGCGTAGGACTTGTGATTTCGGAAATGATCGCAAGCCAGGCAATGATTTACGCAAATCGAAAAACATTAAAAATGGCTTCAAATTGTGCGGAAGAATTTCCAATGGCAGTTCAATTAGCTGGTTGCGATCCAATTTTGATGGGAGAAGCAGCAAAATTAAATGCTGATAGAGGTGCTGCTCTGATAGATATCAATATGGGCTGTCCGGTAAAGAAAGTTACAAAAGGTTATGCCGGTTCCGCGCTCATGAAAGACGAAATACTCGCTGGTAAAATAATTGAAGCTGTAGTAGATGCGGTTGACTTACCAGTGACATTGAAAATGAGAACAGGCTGGGATCTGGATAACAGAAATGCGCCAAAGTTGGCAAAGATCGCTGAAAATTCAGGGATTAGAATGGTAACAGTTCATGGCCGAACGCGTAATCAACTCTATAGGGGTAAAGCAGATTGGAGTTTCATTCGAAAGGTGAAAGAGGTGATTTCAATTCCAGTTATCGGCAATGGTGACGTTAATACACTATCAGATTCTGCTGAATTATTAAATTTATCTGGAGCTGATGGTGTTATGATAGGAAGGGGCAGCTACGGAAGACCATGGTTTTTGCAGCAGGTTATACACTTTCTTAAAACTGGAATTAAATTGCCGGACCCTAATCTAATTGAACAATATAGTGTGGTGAAACAACATTATGAAGATTTACTTGTTCATTATGGAAAAGAGAGAGGTGTTTGTATAGCACGAAAACATATCGGTTGGTATAGCAAAGGGTTTCCAGAATCAGCAGCCTTTAGAGCTCATTTTAATTCAATTACTAGCGTAAAACAGGCTAAATCAGCCATCGATAGTTTTTATTTGCCCCTAATCGATAAAAAAGTTGCTTAAAACAGATTCAGTCTAAAAAAGGTTTGTCAAAGGTGATGATTAGCGAGAACGCTCAAATTATTTTAAATAGTCTCGACTCTAGTATAGTAATGGTAGATCCAAATTCACAAATTAGTTATCTTAATAATAGCGCGGAACAATTATTTTCAGGAAGCCATAATCAATTATTAGGCTGCAGAATACAAACAATTCTTCCCCCGAACAGTCCAATTCTTGATTTAATAAAGAAAGTTCAAAATACAGCTAGTGCGGTGGCTGATTACGGTTTAACCTTGGATACACCTCGGATTATTAAACAGATAATAAATATACAAATCTCTCCTTTCTTGGAGGATCCAAAACATGTAATTTTAAATATATATACACGTTCAATTGCTGATAAAATTGGCAAACAATTAATACCAAGAAATGCTGCTCGATCTATTACTGCTCTCGCCGCTACTCTTGGACATGAAATTAAAAACCCATTGTCTGGTATCAAAGGAGCTGCTCAGCTCTTGGATCCTTACGTAAGAGAAGAGGACAAAGAATTAACTAAATTAATTTGTGACGAAACCGATCGAATCTGCACTATAGTAGATAGAATGGAGGTTTTTTCAGATAAACGTCCGGTTAAAAGGGAGCCTATAAATGCCCACAAAATATTAGAACGAGTTCGCCTAATAGCTAAAAGTGGTTTTGCAAAAAATATAAATTTCGTTGAGATATATGATCCTTCGTTGCCATTCATTGATGGTAATCATGATCAATTAATACAAATATTCTTAAATCTAATTAAAAATGCTGCCGAATCGATAAACCATGATCATGGTGAAATAGTTATGAAAACTTCTTATCAGCACAGCGTAAAATTTGCACTTCCAGGACAAAAATCACAATTTCATCTTCCATTAGCAATTTCAATCAAAGATAATGGTGTTGGCATACCACAGAGCCTAAATGAATTAATTTTTGATGCATTTGTAACTACAAAATCAAATGGGACAGGATTAGGTTTGGCACTCGTGGCAAAATTAATTGATGATCATGGCGGAGTTATTGAATTTGAAAGCGAACAAGGTAGGACAATTTTTAAGGTTTTACTCCCGATGCATGAAAAAAAAGAATATAAGAGTGTATGTGACGCAATCTAAGGACTTCTAAAATGACTAAGACAATCATTGTAGCAGATGATGATAATGCTATTCGCAAGGTTTTAAACGAGGCGTTAACCAGAGATAATTATAACGTTTTGACTACAGGCACAGCATCTGGATTATGGAATTTAGTAAATGAGAATCATGCAGATTTAATAATAATGGATGTAGTAATGCCAGATGAGAATGGCTTAGATCTGCTCCCTCGAATTAAAAAAATACGTCCGAACCTTGAAGTAATAGTCATGAGTGCCCAAAATACAATGATGACAGCAGTAAATGCTACTCAGCGAGGAGCTTTTGAATATATTCCGAAGCCATTTGACCTATTTGACCTTAGCAATATCGTAGTCAGGGCTTTACAGAAAAAAAATAACAAAACTCATAATAGTACGGATGATAACATTGATTCTGAGCAATTGCCGTTAATTGGTCGATCTCCAGCAATGCAGGATGTTTACCGGTCACTTGCAAGATTAATGAATACTGATCTGACAGTTCTTATCAACGGAGACTCCGGCACTGGAAAAGAGTTAGCAGCAAGAGCATTACACGACTATGGAAAACGAAAAAATTTTCCATTTATAGCAATTAATATGGCCGCAATTCCAAGAGAACTTATAGAGAGCGAACTTTTTGGACATGAGAAAGGATCCTTTACAGGTGCCACAAATAATTCTAAAGGACGTTTCCGCCAAGCCGAAGGCGGAACTCTATTTTTAGATGAAATAGGTGACATGCCATCTGAAGCACAAACCAGACTATTAAGAGTTTTGCAAGAGGGGGAATTTAACACTGTTGGTGGTAACAAAGCGATTCGCAGTAATGTAAGAATTATCGCAGCGACCCATAGAGATCTAACCCAATCCATTAGGCAAGGATTATTCAGGGAAGATTTATATTATCGTCTTAACGTGGTTCCAATCCGTATGCCGACATTGAAAGAGAGAAAGGAAGACATACCAGAGTTGGTAAAATATTTTCTTTATCGTTCCACAGAAGAGGGTTTATCCTGGAAAAAATTGGATGACCGCGCCATGAATCGACTAAAACGACATAATTGGCCGGGTAATGTAAGAGAATTAGAAAATTTTATTAGAAGAGTAGGCGCTTTATATTCCCAAGAAAATATTGGCATAGAAGTTATTGAGGCGGAGCTATCTGAGTTCAATCCAATCGATCAAGATCAAAATTTTAATTTTTCAAATATTTCTGAAGTGATAGAAACATTGGCGAGCGACTGTTTAAATTTACAAAAAGATAACTCAGAAAAAGGGGATTTATATAATCTTGTATTAAAAGAAATAGAAAGACCACTAATTTCTTACGTTCTCAATATTTCGCGAGGTAATCAGTTAAAGTGCGCAAATATTCTTGGTTTGAATAGAAACACATTAAGAAAGAAGATCAATGAATTAAACATTCCGATAACGCGTGTTCCAAAATAAATTAATTATTACCTTTATTGCTATTTTAATAAATTTAATGTTTAAACCTTAGGCCTAGTATAATTTCAAATAAAAGCTCTCAAAAATTTAAAAGAATATTATCAGAAATACATTTTGAGCGTATCATGGTATTGATATTAAGTGCAGCATTATTTGTTTCCGGCTCAATAACGATTGCTATTTTAACTGATCTGACACCTCTACCATCAAGTCTTACTGTGTTGATTGCTGTTCTTAATTTAGATTTAGTACTAGCTCTTTTATTAGGAGCAATTATTGCTAGACCGATTATTAGGAGCTGGATAACAAAGAAATACGGGCCAGCTGGATCGCGCTTACACATGAAAATGGTGCTTTCATTCGGTTTAGTAGCTATCATTCCAGCCCTATTTGTAATTATGTTTTTAGGAATGTTCTTAAATACTGGTATGGAAACCTGGTTTAGCGAAAAAGTTAGATTAGCAATAAACACATCAAGTTCTGTAGCACAATCTTATTTAAAAGAGCATCAAAAAAATATTCGTGGTATCGCATTGGCTATGGCAAATGACCTAAATCGTTCTGCATATCGTTTACAACAAAATCCACGTTTATTCACAACAGTTGTCTCATCTCTTACAGACATTCGTAATCTTTCTGAGGCTGTCGTAGTCGACAGTAGCGGCAATACACTGGCTCGTTCACAATTAAGTTTTTCATTGGGATTTAATTTTTCCACTGACGAATTATTAAAAGGTGTTCTTAGTAGTAGGGTAGGTGAAGTTTTTATCATTAGTGATAAAAACGAGAATAAAGTTAGGGCCGGAGTCAAACTTGAAGGCTTTGTTGATGCTTATTTATTAGTCGGTAAATTTGTTGATGCTCAAGTATTAGACTACATTTCGCAAACAATCGGAGCAGCAAATCAATATGGATTAATAGAAAGAAATAGAGATAATCTTCAAATTAAATTTTTGTTTGTATTCGCTTTAATCGCTTCCCTTATTGTATTAGTGGCCATTTCGATTGGGTGGCAAATTGCTACCACGATCTCAACTCCTATAGGACAATTAATTGACGCTGCCGATAAAGTTCGACGAGGAGACTTAACAACACGGATCGAGACGAATATATCTAATGATAAAGATGAGGTCGGTAAATTAAGCAGTGCATTTAATAAAATGACTGAACAATTAAACAGTCAACAAAAAGGACTAATTTCTGCAAATAAAGAACTAGATGAACGAAGGCGTTTCATAGAGGTTGTTTTATCGGGGGTTTCAGCAGGCGTTATAGGATTAGACAGAAATGGATGCATTTATTTCCCCAACAGATCAGCTACAGATCTGCTTTCGATAAACTTAGAAGAACACGCCGGAGAAAACCTTGAGAATTTAGTTCCAGAAATGAAAGATCTATTAACGGAAATTCAACTAAATCCAGAGAAAAATGCTGAAGGTGATATTGAATTACTAAGAAACGGAATACGAAAAAACCTTGCTGTGTCTATCGCTGCCGAGAAGATAAATAAGGAAATTTTAGGTTTTGTCGTAACATTTGACGATGTTTCGGAATTGTTGGCTGCACAACGAAAAGCCGCGTGGGCAGATGTTGCACGAAGAATTGCACACGAAATTAAAAACCCACTGACTCCAATTCAACTGGCCGCAGAGAGGCTAAAGCGGCGATATAAAAGCGAAATCAAAACTGATCAAAAGACCTTTTTACTCTGTACAGATACAATAATTCGACAAGTAAAAGATATTGGTAAAATGGTTGATGAATTCTCAACCTTTTCAAGAATGCCGCAGCCTAAATTGATAGAAATGAATCTTATAGAATTATGTAAGGAATGTATTTTTCTAGAACAAAATAGATTTCCTACTATTGAATATATTTTCAAGAATAAGTCGAAAATCTCACTAATTCTTGCTGATAGGGAGCAAATTAGTCGTGCCTTAACCAATATTTTGAAAAATGCTTCAGAGTCAATTGAGCAAATTAAGAGTCAAAATTATCAGGGTAAAATTTTAATAAAGTTAATAGAAAACGAAAAAGTTTTTAAGGTAAAAATTTCGGATAATGGTTTGGGATTTCCCAAACATCTGCTTGATCGAGTAATTGAGCCTTATGTTACTACCAGAGAACAAGGAACTGGGTTAGGGCTATCAATAGTAGCTAAAATAATGGAAGACCACAACGGTGAATTACAACTTGACAATAATAAGGATGGTGGGGCATTTATCCAATTAATATTCAAGAAATAGTCTTAACTCAATCTCCTTTATTTGCAATTTTAAATTTAAAGGTCTTAAATGCGTGATATTTTAATAGTTGATGACCAGGCTGACATCAGAACCTTGGCAGCCGGTATTTTAGAGGATGAAGGTTATGAGACACGCATCGCACACGACAGTGAAAGCACTTTTGCATCCATTGCGTCACGAAGGCCAAGCTTAGTACTTTTAGATATTTGGCTTCAAAATCCAAGAGAAGGGCTGGACATACTTGAAAAGCTATGTCTGGAACACCCAGCGTTGCCAGTCGTAATGATGAGTGGCCATGGTAATATTGAAACAGCTGTAAAAGCTATTAATATAGGAGCTTTTGACTTTATTGAGAAGCCATTTACAGCAGATCGATTAATACTTGTAGCCAGTAGAGCAATAGAAAATGCTAAATTAAAGCGAGAAAATGCGGACTTAAAATTACGGGTAGGAGGTGAAATCGACTTAATAGGAGAGTCGTCGCAAATTAATCAATTACGACAATCAGTAAAACGGGTGGCAAATTCGAATAGTCGTGTCTTAATAACCGGTCCAGCTGGTTCGGGCAAGGATGTGATTGCCAGGTTATTGCATAAGAATTCAATGAGGTCAGAGTCGGCTTTTGTCTCAATCAATTGTGCAACGATGAATCCACAAAATTTTGAGAGGGGTCTTTTTGGGTCAGAGAATCCAGAATCCTTAACGCAATCCATAACAATAGGAACCTTTGAACAAGCTCATAATGGAACTTTGTTCCTCGATGAAGTGGCAGATATGCCAATGGAAACTCAGGGGAAAATAGTTCGAACACTTCAAGAGCAGACATTTCAGCGTGTTGGTGGGACAAAATTTATTGAAGTAGACGTGCGTGTTATTGCCGCCTCAACTAAAGATTTATCCGAAGAAATGGAAAAAGGAAATTTCCGCGAAGATTTATTTTACCGACTGAGTGTAGTTCCTATCAAGATACCGCCATTAAAAAATTACCGTGATGATATACCCTCATTAGCTAAATTTTTTATGAGTCAAATTGCTGGATTATCGGGAAGATCTCCGAGAGAATTTTCCGATGAAGCATTAACAACGCTTCAGTATTATGAATGGCCTGGAAATGTTCGGGAACTAAGAAATGTAGTTGAACGGATTTTAATTATGGCTCCAGGAAGCGAAAAGGATCCGATTACATTGCAGATGATGCCAAATGAAATGTTATCAAGCATTAACGAAAATAAGGTTGGTGTTGATAAAGCCGAATTTATACGTCTACAACTTCGCGACGCTCGAGAAATCTTTGAGAGAAGGTACATTGAAGCGCAAATATTAAGGTTTGGCGGCAATATCTCAAAAACCGCCAATTTTATTGGTATGGAAAGGTCTGCACTCCATCGAAAAATCAAAGCTTTAGGCCTTCAATCCATCGAGAAAATGATAGTAAATTAGTAATTATAACATTCTAAGGAAAAAAAATAACATGAAAGTTATAATATGTGGTGCAGGGCAAGTAGGATACAATATTGCTCGTTATTTAGCGTTGGAAGATAACGAAGTTACTGTAGTAGATCAATCTGCAGAATTAAGCCAAACGATTAGTGATACATTAGACGTTAAAGCTTTGGTCGGATTTGCTTCACATCCAAATGTTTTATCTCAAGCTGGAGCTGACTCTGCCGATATGATAATCGCGGTTACTCAATCTGATGAAGTCAATATGGTCGCCTGCCAAGTTGCCCATTCACTATTTAATGTAACAACAAAAATTGCAAGAATAAGACAACAAGGGTATATTAATCCAAAATGGTCTAATTTATATACTCGCGATCATATTCCGATCGACGTTGTAATTTCCCCGGAACTGGAAGTGGCAAGAGCTATTTCGCGCCGATTACAGGCTCCAGGGGCCTTTGATATGATATCTTTAGTCGACGATAAAGTTAAATTGGTAGGAGTCAGATGTGATACTAATTGTCCGGTAGTCAATACGCCTCTTCGACAACTCACTCAATTATTCCCAGATTTAAATGTTGTCGTTGTTGGATTGGTAAGAGAAAATGATAATAAAATACCAGGCCCAGATGATTATATGTTACCGGGTGACGAGGTGTATTTCGCGGTAGATAGCGAACACGTAGAAAGAGCACTTGCCGCATTTGGGCATGAAGAAATAGAGGCGCGCAAGGTTGTTATTTTTGGTGGAGGTAATATTGGCCAATTTTTAGCCAAGGAAATTGAGGAAAACTACCCTACTGTTAATCTTAAAGTAATTGAGCAAAACAAACAAAGGTCAGAAAATGTTGCGCGCACTCTTAATCACTCTGTTGTTCTTAATGGATCTGTTTTAGATCGAGAAATACTTGAAGAGGCTAACGTATCTAACGCAGAAACAGTTGTGTCGGTAACCAACGATGATGAAACAAATATCATGTCTTCTTTACTTGCAAAAAAGATGGGGAGCCAGAGAGCCATAACATTAATAAATAGTGATACTTATATTCCCTTAACACCATCACTTGGAATTGATGTTGTAATTAGTCCGCAAAATATTACGGTTTCGACTATTCTAAGGCATGTTCGAAGAGGGCGGATTCACTCTGTCAATACGATTAGAGATGGTTTTGGCGAGGTTATAGAGGCTGAAGCATTGGAAACATCTAGCTTGGTCGGTGTACCTCTATCTGAGTCTGGCTTGCCGGATGGAGTATTAGTAGGAGCGATAGTAAGAAATGACAAGGTGATTGTCCCAAGAGGGGACACAATAATTGAGTCAAATGATCGTATTGTTTTATTTACCCTCACCGAAAATGTTCGTGAAATTGAGAAAATGTTATCAGTTAGACTTGAGTATTTTTAATAAAGTTAGAGTTTAAAGAATGCCAAAAATAGCGTTTGTTAATGGATCCTATAGAAATATCCATAAGGCTAGTATTGAAATAGAAGATAGGGGCTTTCAATTTGCAGATGGAGTATATGAAGTTATAGCTTTAAATAATGACGTTTTGATTGATTTGGATTTTCATCTTGATAGATTAAACCGTTCGTTAACAGAAATAAATATCAAATGGCCT
>Ga0209630_10002266_pt1 | contig 18875 bp, 16 predicted proteins | sample COG_01_FD_184745 | JGI IMG/M metagenome (GOLD analysis project Ga0209630, IMG submission 184745) | Pelagic Microbial community sample from North Sea - COGITO 998_met_01 (SPAdes) (version 2) | ecosystem: Environmental > Aquatic > Marine > Neritic zone/Coastal water | place: Helgoland, sampling... | reverse complement strand
GTGATGGCGAGTAGCCATAAGAAAACCTATATTACACTCCCAAATAGCTTTTTTTATAACCGGAAAATCGGCATCGGTATTTACACCTAAAGCGGACAATACGTCGGCAGCACCGGATTTTGATGACAGAGCACGGTTACCGTGTTTAGCAATGGGAATTCCGCATGCTGCTGTTACAATTGAGGCGCCAGTTGAGATATTTAATGTTCCTGATCCATCGCCACCTGTTCCCACAATATCTATGGCATCTTTAGGTGCATCAATGTGAAGCGCTTTTGCACGCATTACTCGAGCAGCCCCTGTTAATTCATCGACTGTTTCGCCTCTTACCCGTAATGCCATTAGAAACCCTCCTATTTGAGCAGGTGTGGCATCGCCAGACATAATAATTTTAAATGCCTCTTCCGAATCTTGAACATTAAGAGTATTTCCGTCAGCTAAGGATTTTATAAATTTCTTTAGATCTGTCATTTAACGCAGCTTTCTCTAGAAAGTGTCCCTTTCATGTTGTGTAACTTAAATGCTTTGTTTTAAGAAACTAAGAATCTGTAATACCGAATACGGGTCTTTTTATTCTCTTTATAATATATAATAAATACATTTTCGCAATTGACCTATGTTTTATTGTTATTAAGTTATTGGTGGGTCGTTTATTTGAAGCTTTCGTATCAATTAATTGAGAAAGAACTAATTCTATGGTTCCTCAAAATTGGAAAAAATAACATGATTTATAGAATAACAACGTTAATTTTGCTTGCATTCGCAATACTATTTTTTGCATTGCATTGGACGAATTTGGTGGAGAGCGTAACTGGCGAATTTACTCAACCTAATTTAAGAAAAAATATCAAAAGTGAGTCGATAGCTTCATTACCTCTGAATAATGACAAGTATAATCCAATTTTTGAGAATAAATATTATAGCGTTGAAGATGGACGAAATACTGAAATCAAACAAAAAAAGATAGAAGTTTATAAATTAGATAAAGATACTAAAGCTGAGTCTAATGTGATAAAAAACCCATTGGCTTTAGATAAAAAAACAATGATTTATGAGGATCCTAGATTAAAAGATACTTGGAAAAAAAATTCTGTGCAAATCGGCGAGGTAACAAGCAGTCCAAAAATAGCGATCGTAATTGATGATGCTGGGGTTGATAAGAAAAGAACGGCGGCGGTTATTCAATTGCAACCTCCGGTAACTATCGCATTTTTAACTTATGCATCAGAGATAAAAAAACAAGTTAGAAATGCAAAAAAAGCAGGACATGAAATCATTGTGCATATGGCCATGGAACCAGAAAGTAAAAATATTGATCCCGGGCCTAATGTATTACTCATCAAAAGCGATTCAAAGGAAATTTTAGATCAATTACGCTGGGGGTTAAACAGGTTTGATGGATATGTCGGCATAAATAATCATATGGGAAGTCGATTTACATCTGATCCCAATGGTATGGGTGTTGTCATGCGAGAACTGAAAAGGAGGGGATTATTGTTTCTAGATTCTCGAACCTCAAGAAATACTGTAGGAGCTTCAATAGCTCTTGCGTACGATGTTCCGTATACGCAGCGTGATTTTTTTCTAGATAATGATGATTCGCTGGGAGCCATTAATCGGCAACTGCGGAAAATTGAGTCTTTTGCAAAGAAAAATGGCTATGCCGTGGCTATTGGTCACCCCAAGGATTCAACTTTGAAAGCCCTTTCTCAATGGCTTAAAACATTGAAAGAAAGAGGTTTTTCTCAGGTGCCAATTAGTCAATTAGTCAAAGTTCAAAATAATAGTTTTTCACCAAATTAAAATTTTATATTTAGAAAAAAATAAACAATTACTATTCCGATAATTATTAAAATTATAAGTTGGCTCGCAGCACACTAACTTTAAATTTGGACTTCAATGAATCTGAGTATTGCTGCGTAATATCATTAAATAAACTCTCTTGGATTGAATTTTTTAACGCATTGAAAGTTTCACCTTTTTCCAATACCAATAAAGGCTGAACACTCATAACTTTGAGAATGAAATTTGATTTAGAGCTGTTTACACTGGTAATTTCATTTAAATCAGCCTCGAAGGCTGCAGTTATCAGTGATTGTGGAATCTTTTTCTTTAGCTGTGCTCCAGATCTTAAAAAATCAGAGGTGGTTTTTGCTTTAAAGTTTAAACTCTTTGCCAATTGGTCAATACTTTTGCCACCCCTCAATTCACTAAGCCAGCGGCCGACCTCTTTTGCTGATTTCTCTCGTTTTTTCTTTGATATTAATTGCTCTCTAACAAGTGATTTTACTGTTTCAAAAGGTTTTAATGTTTCCGGAGTTATTTTATTGACACGCAATATGAAATAACCGTCATTCTCCAGCTCAGTTAGTAGGCTGTCCTGATCAAGCCCAGTTTGGAAGGCTGTTTCTATAATCTGGCGGTTTATTTTTGTTTCTTCAGAACTAAACTGTATATTTCCTTGATAATCTATATTATTTACCATCTGGATATTTAAATTTAACTTTTTAGCTGCATTTTCAATTGTTGCGCCATCCCCAAGTTCATCCTCAAATTTATTTGATAACTCATATAGGTTATCTGCAGCTTTGTCAGCTGCGAGATCTTTTCGGAGCATTTGCTTTACCGCATCAAATGCTTTGACTTCTCTGGGGATGATCTTTTTTATTTGAATAATATGCCAACCCAGAGGACTTCTAAACGGATCACTAATTTCCCCCTGCTTAAGTGCAGAAAAAGCAATAGTCGCTAATTCATCGATTAAAATTTCTTCTTTGGCAAGAGTTCCTATCTCAATTTGGCTTTGGTCTAGGCCAGCAATATTTTTTGCAGTAGTAATAAAATCTTTTCCAGCTTTTAATAGTTTCGATATCGCGCGGAGTTTTTTTTCATCAGACATTAAGATTTGTAAAATTTCTCTTGTTTCAGGAGCCTCAAATTCGTCTAACCGGTTATCATAACTCTCCCTTATTAATTGTTCAGAGACATCGACATCCGCTATAAAGTCACTAACGTTGAGCTCAACCAAAGTAAATGAGCGCAACTCGGGAGCTGTAAAACGATTTCCATTCTTTTTATGGAACTCTATTAGTTCTGCTTCAGCTATTTTATCAGAAACTGAAAACGATTCATGTGGAATTTCAAGAAATTTTATCGATCGTTTCTCATTTCGAAATTTGTAAAATGGCTCGATCATGTGATCATCTAATTTAGAACTATTTTGAAGGATACTCAAAAGTTGATTTTCTATAAGCAAGCCCTTAAATGAATTAATATAATCACCTTCACTCAGGCCCATTTGCCTAATCTTTTCATCAAAAGTAAATCGATCAAAACTTCCAGTCGGAGACTTAAATCTATCATCGTTCTGAATTTCTGAAGATACTAAGTTATCACTAATCGTTAAGCCTAAAGAAGCAGCTTCTAACTCAAAAAGCTTTCGCTTGATCAAAGATTGTACAATATTTTCCGAAATGCCAAGTGATTTTGCTTGCTCAACACTGAATGTGTTGCCGAAAATTCGTTGTAGATTATTTATCTGTTTTCTTAACTCATTTTCATATTCGGCCTTTAGTATTCCTGACTTTCCCACTTTTGCTACTAGTTCTTCTTCTTGCTGGGGCGCGATGTAATCTCCGATTCCCCATAGACCAAAACTTAAAATTAAGAGGGCTAGTAAAATTTTCGTACCCCATCCAATAATAATTTCACGAAATGTTTTTTTCTTGCTTTCAGCCATTTTTTTCCTATTTTTTAGCAATACATTTTAAACTCAGGAACTATGAGTCGTCTTATACGAGTCTGAGTATCTTATATTACTTAGGAGATTATCATCTAGCAACACCTAGCTTTTATAGAACTAGTTAACAAAAATATAAATTAAACATATGTATTTTGAAAAATTTTTGGGATTAGGAGATTCTAATGAACCATAAAAGACCGCCTGTAATTGCAGGGAATTGGAAAATGAACGGGACTTCCGAAATGGTTAGGCAGTTTTCTGAAAATATAATAAATAATGTATGGGACGAAAATTTAAAACAGTGCGAGATTATAGTATGCCCGCCAACACCGTTCATTCAGTTATTTTGTGAAAATGCTTCTCAAACGGCATTAGTAGTTGGCGGACAAGATTGTCACTCTTCAGAATGCGGAGCGTACACAGGAGATGTCAGTGCTCTAATGTTAAAAGATGTTGGTTGTAATTCCGTAATTGTGGGCCATTCAGAACGGCGAATATCGTATAATGAGACAAATTCGACTGTTAAGTTAAAAGCAAGCGCAGCGAAAAAAGCTGGTTTAACAGCAATTGTATGTGTTGGAGAAACTCAAGATCAAAAAAATGATGGGGAGACGATTGGAATAGTCACGACCCAAGTCTTGGAGTCAATTCCAGAGTCAGCTTCTAACATCGATACCATGATCGCTTATGAACCGATTTGGGCTATTGGCACAGGAAAGATTCCAAAAATAAACGAAATAGCTGATGTGCATAATGCCATAAGAGGGGCGGTGGCTAAAAGTAAAGGGACCGAAGTAGCAGAAAGAATTAGGATACTATATGGCGGATCTGTAAAACCAGATAATGTCGCTGAGATACTCTCAATTGATGATGTTGATGGTGCCTTAGTAGGTGGCGCAAGTTTGTCGAGTAATGATTTTTGGTCCTTGTGTGCGAACGCAGCAAAATTATTTGCCATGTTGAACAGAAAAGTATAATAAAGCAACGCAGTGAGAAGATTTAGCTATTCATATCTAAATTAATATTATATTGAAGTAAATTCTGAGGAAAATTTTATGGAAACTGTTCTTTTAGTTGTGCATTTATTGTTGGCTATATCCATGATTTTTTTGGTATTAATTCAACAAAGTGAGGGCGGACTTGGAGGAATGGGTGGTGGTTCCTCATCTGGTGGGGGAATGGGAGGATTCATGACAGGTCGAGCAACCGCAAATCTTCTTACCAGGTCCACAGGCATAATAGCAGCCGCATTCTTCGTAACATCTTTGACTCTGGCAATTATGGCAGATGATGGCAGAAATAAAGGATCTATATTAGATCAAAATATTGGAAAAACGAATCAAAAACAGGTTCCGTCGTCTCCAACAGTTCCCTCTGTGCCAAGTGCTCCGGTTAAATAAATTATAAGTCTTTTAAATCAATGAGCTATATTGAGTCGACTAAAAAATTCGTCTTTGTTGTTTGTGAATTAGAATTCTAGGTATAAACTTTTAATCCATGACGCGGTTTATTTTTATCACTGGCGGAGTGGCTTCATCTCTCGGAAAAGGTCTCGCTTCAGCTTCGTTAGCAGCTCTTCTACAAGCGCGTGGATATAGAGTTCGAATAAGAAAATTAGATCCATACTTGAATGTTGATCCTGGTACAATGAGTCCGTATCAACATGGAGAAGTTTTTGTTACTGAGGACGGAGCGGAAACTGACCTAGATCTCGGGCATTACGAGAGGTTTACCTGCGTTGATGCAAAACAAACCGATAATGTGACGACGGGGAGAATTTATTCGGACGTCATCGCTAAAGAACGCAGAGGTGAGTATCTTGGTGCCACTATTCAGGTTATACCTCATGTCACTGATGCAATTAAACAGTTTACGGTTTCAAACCTTAATGAAGAAGATTTTGTTTTAGTTGAAATTGGCGGAACGGTTGGAGATATTGAAGGTACTCCGTTTTTAGAGGCGATTAGACAACTTGGTTATGAGCTCGGTAGAAGCCGAACAATGTATATACATCTGACTTTGTTACCTTTCTTGGCTGCAGCGGGCGAATTGAAAACTAAGCCAACTCAACATTCTGTCAAAGAACTCCTAAGTGTTGGAATTCAGCCAGATCTTTTGCTATGCAGGGCTGACCGTGATCTTCCTGTTAGTGAGCGATCGAAGATAGCTTTATTTTGTAACGTTAGGGAGGAAGCTGTGGTTCCTGCTTTAGATGTTGCATCGATTTATGAGGTCCCACTTAGATATCATGAACAAGGGTTAGATACCGAGGTTTGCAGTCATTTTGGATTAAAGGCTGATAAGCCAAATCTCGATGCATGGAAGAATGTCGTTAAGAGAGTCATAACACCAGAAGGTGAAGTTACAATTGCGATCGTTGGCAAATATACAATACTATTGGATGCCTATAAATCATTAGTAGAAGCTCTAGCTCACGGTGGTATATCGAATAACGTTAAAGTTAATATAAAATGGATTGAGTCTGAAGTTCTTGAGAAGAAAGGTATACCTAACGAAATAGAGAGTTGTGATGGAATCCTTGTTCCAGGTGGTTTTGGGTCTAGAGGGGCAGAGGGTAAAATTAAAGCAGCACAATTTGCTCGGGAAAAGGGTATTCCTTACTTTGGTATTTGTTTTGGGATGCAAATGGCCGTTATAGAGGTGGCTCGCAATTTAGCGGGCATCAAAAATGCGGGAACAACGGAGTTCGGGATTTGTGAAGATAAAGTCATAGGCTTGATGACTGAATGGGAAAATGATGGTAAATTAGAAAAGCGCCATGAAGATAGTGATAAGGGTGGTACGATGAGATTGGGAGCTTATCCCTGTATCATTAAAGAAAATACAAAAATCCATGAAATTTACGGCAAATTGGAAATTAGTGAACGTCATAGACATCGCTATGAGGTTAATATTGAATATGAAAAACAGCTGGAAAAGTTTGGGCTTATTTTTTCGGGTAAATCACCAGATAATATTTTACCGGAAATAATAGAGATTCCTTCTCACCCTTGGTTCATAGGTGTCCAATTTCATCCAGAATTAAAATCTCGTCCATTTGAACCGCACCCTTTATTCAAAGACTTTATTAGAGCGGCGATAGAACAATCAAGGTTGGTTTAAGTTATGGAAACATCTAAAACGATAAAACTTGGCGAAAATAAAATTAGTAATGATATTAACATAACGTTTATTGCCGGGCCTTGCGCAATGGAAAGTAGAGAACATGCTATTGAAATGGCTTCTGCGATTAAAGAAATAAGTAAAAAGCATAATATTCACATGATTTATAAATCCTCCTTTGATAAAGCGAATAGAACAAGTATTGAAAGTGGTAGGGGAATTGGAATCAGGAAGGCGATGCCAATTTTCTCTGAAATACGAGAGAAAGTAGGGCTACCAGTTGTAACAGACGTTCATTCAATTGAAGAATGTAGGATTGTTGGTGAGACAGTCGATGTCATCCAAATCCCGGCATTTTTATGCCGTCAGACTGATTTATTAATTGCTGCTGGAGAAACTGGTAAAATCGTCAATATTAAGAAGGGGCAATTTTTGGCACCATGGGATATGGCAAATGTTGCCAGGAAAGTTGAGAGCACTGGCAATAAAAATATCATGTTATGTGAACGTGGAGCAAGTTTTGGTTACAATACGTTGGTATCTGATATGCGATCATTAGCAATTATGGCCAAAACGGGTTATCCAATAATTTATGATGCAACTCACTCGGTTCAACAGCCAGGTTCATCGGGAGACAAATCAGGGGGGGATAGAGCATTTGCGCCTATTTTAGCTCGAGCTGCAGTTGCCGTAGGGGTTGCCGGTGTTTTTATGGAGACACATCAGGATCCAGATAACGCACCAAGTGATGGTCCCAATATGATTTATTTAAACGAACTAGAGAATATAATTGAAATGTTGATAGAATTTGACTCGATAGCAAAGAAACATCCTATCAATCTGGACTAATATAGACTTAATCAATTATATATGGGTGTAACTCAGAATAAATTATTAAAATATTAGCTAGGTGAAAAAAATGACAGCGATTATAGATGTTTACGGAAGAGAGATAATTGACTCGAGAGGCAATCCAACAATCGAGGTAGACGTAACTCTTGAGAATAACATAGTTGGTCGTTTTGCTGTGCCATCAGGAGCCTCGACGGGCAAGCACGAGGCAATCGAATTGAGGGATGGTGATAAAAAGCGTTATGGTGGTAAGGGTGTCTTGAATGCATGCGAAAACATAAACTCTACAATATTTGATGCTATTGTAGGAATGGATGTTTGTGAGCAGATGCGTATTGATCAAATACTGGTTGAACTTGATGGCACTCCCAATAAATCAAATCTCGGAGCTAATTCAACTCTAGGAGTAAGTGTAGCTGTCGCTAAAGCTGCTGCTAACGAATTGGAGTTGCCTATTTATCGTTATATAGGAGGTGTATTCTCTAATACTATGCCAGTTCCAATGATGAATATAATTAACGGTGGTCAGCATGCAGATAACCAAATTGATATTCAGGAATTTATGATTATGCCTGTGGGTGCAGAAAGTTGCGCTGAGGCAATTCGTATAGGATCAGAAGTTTTTCAATCACTTAAAATTGAATTGAATAACAAGGGTTATAATACGAACGTTGGAGATGAGGGTGGTTTCGCGCCAAATCTTAATAGTGCTGATGAAGCTCTATCCTTTATAATGCAATCAATTGAAAAAGCTGGTTATCGACCAGGTGAGGATATTGTCTTAGCCTTAGATGCCGCCTCGAGCGAGTTTTATAAAGACGGAAAATATCATTTAACTGGTGAAAATCAAATCCTTACTTCTCTTGAAATAATCGAATATTATCGTAGTTTAGTTGAAAAATACCCAATTTTTTCTATTGAAGATGGCATGTCTGAAGATGATTGGGAGGGTTGGCGATGTATGACAGAAGAATTAGGAGGAAAATGTCAACTGGTTGGTGATGACTTATTTGTTACGAACCCACAGCGTTTATTACAGGGTATTACTGAAAATGTAGCTAATTCTATCTTAATTAAAGTCAATCAAATAGGCACGCTAACGGAAACACTAAAGTCAGTGGACTTAGCGCATAAGGCTGGTTATACATCAGTTATATCTCATAGATCGGGCGAGACTGAGGACTCAACAATCGCTGATATATCAGTAGCAACGAATTCAGGTCAAATAAAGACAGGTTCTTTGTCCAGGTCAGATAGGTTGGCTAAGTATAATCAACTCATTAGAATAGAAGAAGAGCTCGGTAACTGCTCAATCTTTGCTGGTAAAACGATACTGTTAAATAAATAATTTTTATTAAATATTTATTAACTTATGAGAATCATATTCGATTCTAGTACTAAAGATTTTTGATGGTTAGTTTTATCATTCTCCAGTGAGATGGACTCCTCCATTAGATTAAAATTTAATTAAGTAATGTGATTCGCTCATAATTTTTATGAATGATCTGAGTAAATATATTTTTAGCAGAATGCTCTAAGGAGAACTATGAAAGTTCTATCTGAGATAAGGTTACGTTCCTCATACATTATGGGCCCTATTTTATGTATAGGTTTGATTTTTTATATTTCTTATCACGCAATTCAAGGAGACAGAGGTTTAATTGCTTACTGGCAGTTGACCAAGCAGGTTGAACGAGCTCTGATCGTAAATGAGGAATTAGAAGAAAGGCGTTCAAAACTTCAAAATCAGGTAAGTTTACTAAGTCCTCAAACTTTGGATAGAGATATGCTGGATGAGCGCGCAAGATTTTTATTGGGCTATAGTAGACCTAGCGAATTCATATTTTATTTCAAATGATAATTCACTTAAATTTGATGATTTAATTTTTCATTCTTTTACTTTTAATGACGTTCCAATATTTCAATGAACAGGCAATATTGCATAAGACACTGAATTTTTATTGCGCATTTTACATAAGTAGTTGTAGATTATTTCACCACTTTCATTTAATTAACTAATATTGAGTTAATTTTAATTTTATTGTTGATTGCCAATAGCTTCTCATGCATCTTGAGACTATATTTAGCGTAAATCTTGAATATTTTATAATGTTTAAACTAACTTTTGGTGAAATGCACTGAAGACTAATTAATGCAAGGGGTGGTTTCTATGGTCAAACAATCCGTAAAAAAGATAGGAACGAGAAAAAAATCAAAGAAGGTCGATTATAACGCTGATGAGCTTTTAAAACTTTATAAAGATATGTTGCTAATCCGAAGATTTGAAGAAAAAGCGGGTCAGTTGTACGGAATGGGATTGATTGCGGGATTTTGTCATTTGTATATTGGTCAAGAGGCTGTAGTTGTAGGCATGCAGGCGGTTGCTGATCATAATGTTGACACTGTTATTACAAGTTATCGTGATCATGGGCATATGCTGGCCAGTGACATGAATCCAAAAGGTGTTATGTCGGAACTAACTGGCAGAAGTTCTGGTTATTCAAAGGGCAAAGGTGGCTCAATGCATATGTTTAGCCGCGAAAAAAAGTTTTTTGGTGGGCATGGTATCGTTGGAGCACAAGTTCCGATTGGAACAGGGTTGGGTTTTGCGCATAAGTATAATGGAGACGGAGGCGTTTGTATGACTTATTTTGGGGATGGAGCTTCAAATCAAGGTCAGGTATTTGAGTCTTTTAATATGGCTTCATTATGGAAATTGCCTGTAATCTATATTATTGAGAATAACCGATATGGCATGGGTACATCTGTAAAAAGAGCCTCCTCAAATCATGAATTATTTTCTCGTGGCAGTGCTTTTGGTATACCCGGTTCTAGCGTAGATGGAATGGATGTTTTGGCTGTGAAGGAAGCTGGGAAGAAGGCCCTCGATTATGCGCGCTCTGGAAAAGGCCCTTACATACTTGGGATGCAAACATATAGGTATCGTGGACATTCGATGTCAGATCCCGCAAAATATAGGAGCAGAGAGGAGGTCAGTAAAGTTCGTTCAGAGCAAGATCCCATTGATAGAATTCGCCAACGAATATTAGATCTTAATGCGGCGGATGATGAAGCTCTGAAGAAAATTGATAGTGCTGTAAAAGCTGTTGTATCTGAAGCAGCAGATTATGCACAAGAGAGCCCAGAGCCAGACTTATCAGAGTTATATACCGATATTTTAGTTGAAGTTTAAATAGGACAAAGAGGAAAAAAGATGTCTCATCAAGTTCTAATGCCCGCACTATCGCCAACAATGACAGAAGGCACCCTAGCCAAGTGGTTGGTTAAAGAAGGTGACCACATTCGTTCTGGAGACTTAATTGCTGAAATTGAAACAGATAAAGCGACCATGGAAATTGAGGCTACAGACGACGGTATTATTGGAAAGCTTTTAATTGAGGAAGGTCAAGAGAACGTCAAGGTAAATGTCTCTATCGCAATTATACTAGAAGAGGGTGAGGACATAAATAATACGAATATTGAAATTTCTTCATCTGATCATATTGAAACGGAAATTAATTTAGAATCAGACGAAAAGATTGACGTGGATGTTTTGCCAACAGCTTCGGAAAACCCTGCTGAAAAAGATATAAAATCTAAAGATATAACTGTTAGGGAAGCTTTGCGTGACGCTATGGCTGAAGAAATGCGAACTGATAAAAATGTATTTCTTATGGGAGAAGAGGTAGCCGAATACCAAGGGGCATATAAAATCTCTCAAGGTTTGTTGGAGGAGTTTGGAGACAGTCGTGTTATTGATACCCCGATAACCGAACATGGATTTACTGGACTTGGTGTAGGAGCCGCATTTGGCGGCTTGCGTCCAATTGTTGAGTTTATGACCTTTAATTTTGCCATGCAAGCAATGGATCATTTAATAAATTCGGCAGCTAAAACATTATATATGTCGGGTGGTCAAATGGGTTGCCCAATTGTTTTCAGAGGTGCTAACGGAGCTGCTGCGGGTGTGGCAGCGCAGCATTCTCAGTGTTTTGCTAGTTGGTATGCCCATATTCCGGGTTTAAAAGTTGTAGCACCTTATTCATCTGAGGATGCTAAGGGTTTACTTAAATCGGCTATCAGAGATCCAAACCCAATTATTTTTTTGGAAAATGAAATACTTTATGGCCGCTCCTTCCCTATTACCCAAGATCCAAATTTAACCGTACCGATTGGAAAAGCAAAAATTGAGCGCCCCGGAAAGGATGTCACGATTGTAACCTTTTCAATTATGGTTGGGTTGGCACTGGAGGCTGCGGAAATGCTCGCCGGAGAAGGTATTGATGCCGAAGTAATAAACCTTCGAACGCTGAGGCCTCTAGATTTGGACACAATAATTGAATCAATAAAAAAGACTAATCGAGTTGTAAGTCTTGAAGAAGGTTGGCCAGTTGCCGGTATTGGCTCCGAAATTGTCGCTATTTCAATGGAGCATGCATTTGATTATTTGGATGCACCAGTGCTGAGGGTATGCGGAGAGGATGTTCCAATGCCGTATGCCACTAACTTAGAAGCGGCGGCTTTACCCAATATTGATAAAGTTGTCTCGGCAGTGAAGTCTGTTTGCTATCGTTAAGGAGTAAATTTATTATGACTATAAATATTTTAATGCCAGCTTTATCTCCCACTATGACTGAAGGTAAAGTCGCAAAGTGGTATAAGAATGTTGGAGATAACATTATTGCAGGCGATATTATTGCTGATATTGAAACAGACAAAGCTACGATGGAGTTGGAGTCAATTGACGACGGTGTACTTGGAGAAATTCTAGTCAAGGAGGGAACTGCGGCAGTTAACGTCAATGATATAATAGCTGTTATTTTAGAGGAGGGTGATAACAATACAACCACTTCTGCCACAAATAATACGTTTTCTGATAAAACATCTGGTTCCAAAGAAACAGTGGTTAATAATAAAAAATCAAATCAACAAGAAAGTAATAAAAACCTACAGAAAGATCCAACTGAAAAAAGAATATTTGCTTCGCCTTTGGCAAGACGTATAGCCCATGAAGCAGATCTTAATTTGGGTGAAATTAGTGGTACTGGCCCAAATGGTCGCATTATTAAGCTAGATGTTGAAAATGCAATTTCTCTTAACAAGAAAAGTGACGTTGTCACCGATGAAGTTCAGTCAGGGCCCTCGTTACTGCCCACAGCTATTGGGTTATATGGCAAGTATACTGGAAAACCTAACTCAAAGATACGAAAAATTATTGCTGAGAGGCTGACCGCAAGTTCTCGAGATATTCCTAGCTACTCATTAACGGTTGATTGTGAGCTAGATAATTTGATGAATATGAGAGCTGATTTAAATAAACGGTCACCTAATGGTGATTTAGGGTATAAAATTTCAATAAACGATTTTTTGATACGTGCGGTTGCTTTAACCATTAGGCGGGTGCCTGAGGTGAATGTGGCTTGGTCCGAAGAGGCTATATTGCAATATGAGGATATAGATATATCAGTTGCTGTCTCAACAAATGATGGGCTTATTACGCCGATTGTTCGAAAAGCTGATCAAAAAGGTTTGTCGGAAATATCAATCGAGATGGTCGAATTAGCGGATCGAGCTCGGTCCAATAAATTAGCGCCAGAAGAATTTCAAGGGGGTGGTTTTACAATTTCAAATCTAGGAATGTTTGGAGTAAAGAATTTTACTTCTATTATTAATCCTCCTCAATCCTGTATCATGTCTGTAGGGGCAGGCGAGCAACGCCCAATCGTCAGGGATGGTAAAGTTGTTGTTGCAACAGTTATGACGAGTACTCTCACTTCAGACCATCGAACTGTTGATGGCGCTTTATCTGCTCAATTCATGAGAGAATTTAAAATCATGATCGAAGATCCTTTAACTATGATGTTGTAGAGTAAAATAATGAGTAAAAAAAAATACGATTTGGTAGTAATAGGTGGTGGCCCAGGAGGTTACGTTGCAGCTATTAGAGCCTCCCAACTAGGTCTTAACACTGCCTTAGTTGAGTATGAGAATTTAGGCGGGGTTTGTCTTAATTGGGGGTGTATTCCAACAAAAGCTCTCTTAAAAACAGCAGAGGTGTATCGGCATATTAAAAACGCCGAGAAATATGGATTAAAAGTATCGGAAGTGGAGTATGACTTAGATAAAATAGTTGGTCGATCGAGAAATATCGCTGGACAACTCTCAACGGGGGTTACTGGTTTACTAAAAAAGAACAACGTTGAGGTTATAAAAGGTTTTGGCAGGCTGCTAGGTGATGGAAGAATAAATGTTGCCCGAGATCAGGCTAGTTCATTTGATTTTTCTGCTGAGAATATAATTATCGCCTCTGGAGCAAGAGCAAGAGTTCTGAGTGGCCTTGAGCCAGATGGCGAGCTAATATGGACATACAAAGAGGCGATGACCCCCGATATTATGCCTAAAAAGTTGCTAGTTGTTGGATCTGGTGCCATCGGAATAGAGTTTGCGAGTTTTTATAATACTCTGGGTGCCGAAGTAACCGTGATAGAGGTGCTTCCGCATATTTTACCAGCAGAAGACATTGAAATTTCAGAGCTTGCCCGGAAATTATTTGAAAAAGATGGTATAGATTTTATTACGAAAGCCAAACTAACTTCGTTTAAAAAGAAAAAAGAAACTTTGACCGCTTTAATAAATATTGATGAAAAAGCGCACGAATTAGATTTTGACAGAGCCATAATGGCAGTAGGGATTCAGGGGAATCATGAGAACCTGGGTCTAGAAAACACAATGGTTAAAGTTGAGAAAGGTCATATTGTTACGGATCTATGGAATGCTACAGCAGAAACGGGTGTATACGCCATTGGAGATATCGTAGGGCCCCCATGGTTGGCTCACAAGGCCAGTCATGAGGGTATAATTTGCGTTGAGAGAATTGCTGGTAAAAAGAAAACTCATCCTCTTGATAAGAATAAAATACCAGGTTGTACATATTCTTATCCCCAAATTGCGAGTGTTGGCTATACAGAGGCTCAGGCGATTGAAAAGGGCTTTGATATAAAGGTTGGCAGGTTTCCATTTGTTGGCAATGGGAAAGCTATTGCACTTGGAGAACCCGAAGGATTAATAAAAACAATTTTTGACGCTTCGAATGGAGAATTATTAGGTGCTCATATGATAGGTGCTGAAGTTACAGAACTTATTCAGGGCTATTCAATTGGAATGACTTTGGAAACGACAGAAGCTGAAATCATAGAGACTGTCTTCCCTCATCCGACACTTTCTGAAATGATGCACGAATCGGTTCTGAATGCCTATGAACGTGCGATTCATTATTAAATTGTTAAAAAGAGAAAATGGAAATTTAATACGGCAATGAATGATATAAAAAAAATTAGACATCCTCAATTTAAGGATATTCCTGAAAGGCCGAGTGGTCGAAAACCCAATTGGATAAGGGTCAAAGCACCCGTATCTGAGGGGTACAGAGAAACAAAGTCTTTAATGAAGGATCTAAAATTAACGACTGTCTGCGAAGAGGCGGCGTGTCCAAATATTGGGGAATGTTGGGAGCAGAAACACGCTACAGTGATGATCCTTGGAGATACGTGCACGAGAGCCTGTTCTTTTTGTAATGTAATAACAGGAAAGCCAGATAAAATTAACTTATCTGAACCTAAAAACATTGCAAAAATGGTTTTAATAGCCAAGTTAAAACATGTGGTAATTACTTCTGTTGATCGTGACGATTTGCCTGATGGCGGAGCAAATCATTTCGCAAATTGCATTAAAGAGATTAGAAGTGAGGCGCCAAACACTACAATTGAAGTACTAACGCCTGATTTTAGGAATAAAATTGGAGCTCTCGAGATTGTTGTTGATGCGAAACCTGATGTTTTTAATCATAATCTCGAAACTGTACCACGATTATATAAGGCTATTAGACCTGGTTCACGTTATTATCATTCACTAAGATTGCTAGAAATGGTGAAGAAATTAAATCCTGGTATATTCACTAAGTCCGGTATCATGGTTGGTCTCGGAGAGAGCAAAGAAGAAATCATACAAGTAATGGAAGACCAGAGATTGGCAAAAATAGATTTTCTTACGATTGGACAATATTTGCAACCAACGACTCAGCATGCCACCGTCGAGAGATATGTGACCCCAGATGAATTTTTTGAGTATGAGCAAATAGCTTATTCAAAAGGTTTTCTTCAGGTCTCCTCTTCACCTTTAACGAGATCCTCATATCATGCGGATAAAGACTTTGAAATCCTCAAAGAAAAACGCATGAATTTAGTGAAAAGTGATTAATAATGCCTAGCCATGCTGAAATGCGACATTTGCAATTTTCCGTATCTCAAATGTTTAACTTAGTCTCAGACATTGAGAAATATCCAGAATTTCTACCTTGGTGTATGGGGCTGAGGATAAAAAATAGAAATGCTGATTTGATTGTTGCAGATATGATTATTGGATATAAAATGTTTCGAGAGCAGTTTACTTCAAAGGTAAAACTAACCGCACCAGATAAAATTGATGTGATGTATGAAGATGGGCCATTCAAGTATCTTAACAATAAATGGGTTTTTATAGACAAAAAAGATGGTTCATGCATTATAGATTTTTATGTTGACTTTGAATTTAATTCAAAATTCATGGAAAAAATGGTTGGTTCAATTTTTGGTGAAGCGGTAAAAGTTATGGTTAATGCTTTTGAGCGCAGAGCTAAAATTATTTATCCTAATTCATTTTGTAACAGTGTTGATAAACACTAGATTTTATATATTATTTTAATTGCTTTAGGAGCATAATAATTGCTTCTTTAACCGTTAAAAGCCTGATTTCTTCTCTACTACCTTTAAATTGAAATTTTTTACGTATAGTCGTTTTTTTTGTATATGCGGATGCTATCTCAACTGTGCCAACTGGCTTTTTTTTAGTGCCACCACCAGGCCCTGCGATGCCTGTAACCGCCACCGTTAAATCTACATTACTTTTTTTTATGGCATTCTCGCACATTGCAATAGCTACTTCTTTACTAACAGCGCCATGATTTAAAATTACTGAATTTGAAATTCCGAGTGTTTGTATTTTAGCGTTATTTGAATATGTACAAAAGCCACTATCAAAAACTTTAGATGAACCAGGCACTGATGTTATGCAGGCGGCTATCAGACCTCCCGTGCAACTCTCGGCTGTAGATATCGTTAGGTCCCTATCCCTGCATATATGAACTAGTTCGCTGGTCATAATCAATAGTTCTCGAGTGAACATCTAGATCCCTCCAAATAACATTATATAAAATCTGTGACTTAGCAGCAGTATCACACCTGCAAATATTCCAGCCACAATATCGTCGAGCATAATCCCTGTTCCTCCTTTAATATTAGTATCTAACCATCGAATCAGCCATGGTTTTTTGATATCTAAAAATCTAAAAAGAATAAATCCAAACATATACCACATGGGTTCTGGGGGAATGAACATCAATGTAATTAATTGACCGGAAACTTCGTCAATAACAATTTGTGATGGATCCGAGATTTTCATTTCGATCGATATTATTTGTGATGCATAAATACCGATAATCGTAATAAACACAGTAACAAAAATATAAATCTCGAAATTACCATGTTTTGTCAAGAAATAAGCTAGTGGGAGTGTCGCTAATGAAGCCCACGTGCCAGGTGCAAATGGTATTAGACCGAGTCCAAACCAATAAGCAATGATATAAGAAAGTTTTATTTTGATAGTATTTAACATTAAGAATAATTATATTTTTCTAATAATTTTTATTATTGTTTGTAAATTTTTCGATATTCCGCTGTTGAAGTAAATAAAGTAAGGTAATCATTATTAATTTCCAAGCAATATGTGTAAAAATATTATTTTCAGAAAGCATAAATATATTGAGTTTTTGCTTCTAATATGAGCAAACTTTACCTTATAGTTTGTTCTTTTTTTCTTTTATGTTTTACGTTTAATTAAAAAATGGTGGTTATGTTCAGAGATATCAGTGCGTTTACCAAAATAAAGAGTTTTCTGCGTTTCTTTGATATTTTTTCTGATAGGGACTTGCTCGTTAGATCGAAGGGAGTTGTTAAGCATTTTCGTCTCTCTAGATTTTTACAATTTAATATAGTTGCATGTGTAATTGGATTGTTTGTCTGGGTTGCCTATTCGTCCGTAAGTTTTTTATTATATAATGATATTCTTGTTTCGGCTAAAAAAGAATTGATAGAGGCGAGAATAGCCTACAAGGGACTGCTGTCAGAGGTAACAGATTATCAAATTAAATTCTCTAGATTAGCATCTGATTTGGGAAAAAATCATGGTTTAATGCTCGGTTTGGTAGAAAGAAATGCGTCACTACAACAGAATGTTAAAACTGTAAAAAATAAATTAGTATCCTCACAATCTCGACAGGAAGAAATAACTAGAGCGAGGTTGGCGCTTAAAAACGAGTTATCTGATATTCAAGTTAAGTTAAATTCAATGAATAACCACAATTTTGCTTTAAAGGGCAATTTAAACACTATTTCCAGTGATCTGGAGAGCGCAGTTTTAGAACGTAATAAAGCTTGGAAGGACAACAATAATTATAAAATTATGGTTAGCAAGCTAGAAAAGAAAATGCAGAAATTAAACTATGAGAGGCTTGAAGTCTTTGACGACTTAAATCAAAAAACTCAGGATGATATTAAAGGCATTACAAATATTTTAGATCTGGCTGGCATTGATACAAAGAAAATAATTAATTTATCAGGTATCAATCCTCCACGAAAAATTGGTTTAGGCGGGCCCTATATAGCTTCTGAATCTCCAATTGGCTCTAAACAAGAGTTAAAAGTAAAAATAGCACTTTTGAATACAAGTTTGGACTATTACAGTAAACTTTCGAATTTAATGAATCATATTCCAATTTCTCCACCATTGGATTACTTCACTATTTCTAGCCATTTTGGTAAGCGCCGTGACCCCATAAATAAAAGATGGGCCATGCACAATGGTTTGGACATGGTCGGAACCCGAAATACAAAAATATACAGCACTGGCCCTGGTAAAGTGACTTTCGCCGGCCGTAAAGGGCGTTATGGAAAGTTGGTTGAAGTAGACCATGGTTTTGGTTTTAAAACCAGATACGGCCACTTAAACAAGATATTTGTCAAACGAGGGCAAAAAATTAAATACCGTAAAAAAGTTGGTCTTATGG
>Ga0209630_10002265_pt1 | contig 18884 bp, 20 predicted proteins | sample COG_01_FD_184745 | JGI IMG/M metagenome (GOLD analysis project Ga0209630, IMG submission 184745) | Pelagic Microbial community sample from North Sea - COGITO 998_met_01 (SPAdes) (version 2) | ecosystem: Environmental > Aquatic > Marine > Neritic zone/Coastal water | place: Helgoland, sampling... | reverse complement strand
CACGTCTGGTTCATCTCTATACCTGTCCTCTTTGGCATATTCTGCAGCTTATAGAGATTTTTGCTTTGATTATGTTGACAAAAATAAAGACAAATTAAACTATAAAGACGTAAAATCTTTTAAGGCCCAGTATTCTATTACTGACCAAATGTTTAATAATTTTGTTGAGAATGCCTACAAAAAGCATGGAGTAGAAAAGGATGAATATGGGATTAATACTTCAAGGAATCGGATTAAAAACCAACTCAAATCAGAATTAGCAACCTACTTATGGGATGAGGAGGCGCGTTTTTTCATTTCAATCCCTTTTGACAATGACATACAAATGGCTATTAAAAAGTTGTAAAATAGCCCTCCATTTATTTTATAAATCCCCAAACAACTATATATTAGCCACAGTTAACTAATTAATTTAAGAAAACATGAAAAAATTATTTGTATCTGCAGGAGTAGTTTCTGCAATGTTCCTTTCCTCTTGTGGGGGTGATCTCTCCCCTTGTGATTGTATGACAACAACAGTTGAAATGATGAAAGAAGCTAGTGAAGCTGGTCAAGATGAAGCTAAAATCAAAGAAATTGAAGAAAAGTACAAATCTGAGATGGAAGCTTGTAAGAAAATGGGAGAAAATATGGAAAAAGAATTGGAAGGACTTAGCGACGAAGAAAAAGAAGCTAAAGGAATGGAAATGGAAAAAGAATTGGAAGACTGTCCAGCAATGAAAGAAATGCAAGGACTAATGGGAGAAATGATGATGAATGGATTGGGAGATCAGTAAGATCGTAACCTCACTTTTAATATCTAAAAAAGGCGTCTTATAGAGACGCCTTTTTTGTTTTATAGCACAATTTATAAAAAGCCCCCCCCTCTTTCTCATTTTTATACGTATATATATATATAACTATTGCATCCATTTGAAAAACAAATCTAAATGAAAAAAGATAGACGTCAGTTTCTAAAAAACACCTCCTTAGCGGCAATTGCTGCAGTAACTTTACCGAGTGTAGTGAGGGCTACATTAAATTCAGAAAGCACTATCCTGCCTGCTGCAGATTGCGACCCAACAACACAAGATTATTATGGACAAGGTCCGTTTTATTCGCCTAATGCACCTTCAATTATAAATAATCAACTTGCTGAGTTAAATGAACCTGGAACTAGGTTTATTATAAGCGGTAGAGTACATAACCTTGATTGCACAGAATATATCGCTGGAGCTATTATTGATATTTGGCATGCAAACGATGCAGGCGCATACGATAACACAGGATTCAATCTGAGAGGAATCGTAACCAGTAATAGTCAAGGTTTTTATCTTTTTGAGACAATATATCCTGGAAAATATTTAAACGGAAGTGCTTATCGTCCATCCCATATCCATATTAAAATTACTCCTCCTGGTTTCCCTATTTTAACTACACAACTTTATTTCCAAGGTGATTCAGATATCCCGGCTGACGCCGCGGCCTCTATTTCAAGCGGTACATATGATGCAACCCATCGAATTGTGCCGGTAACAACCAATAGTTCTGGGCAACAGGAAGCAACATGGGACATCGTTATAGATGGGTCGGGTGATCCAGTTGGAATTGAAGAAATGCGGTCAACTATGGGTATGATTTACAAAATATATCCAAACCCATTTTCGGATTTTATTCAAATAAATTATGGTGTTTTTCAGGACGCAAAAGTAAGCCTCCAAGTATTTGATATTCAAGGAAGATTAGTTGCGAATTTGCAAGAAATAAAGCTTAAACCGGAAAAATACACGGCCGAATGGAGGCCTGATTCCAATATTCGTCCTGGACATTACTTTATAGCACTAAAAATAAATGATGTCCAAGTTCATTATTTGAAAGTTATAAAAGAGTCTTAATCGGATAAAAGAAAGTTGAGTTATTAAAATCCTGCTTTTATTCAGCCTGATTTATCTGGGTTAGTTACTGTTATGTTTTAAAAATATTATTACAAAGAAAAAGCCGATAACATCGTTTGTTATCGGCTTTTTTGTGTGTTTAAATTTTCTGTTATATACTATCAACTGCAATAGAGTCTTCTTCCATCATTGCTGAATCTTGTTCAGTATCAGCATCGTCAAAAGAGGCATTTAAATCATCTGCCATGCTAGGAACCGATTTTTCCGCACTTTCATCTTGTTCTTTCTCCACCTTCTCCATATCTCCATTATCCTCTAAATAATAGAAAACGAAAATGACTAGCCCAACTAGAAAGATAATTCCATTTAGTATTTTTTTCTTCTTTGTCATAACTATAAATTAAAGCATTGATTCTGCGTCAAACTCTTCGTCATCTCCATCTACTTCAGTAGCATCATCACCCCATACATCATATTCTGTTCCTTCTTTCAGTTTTTGATCAGTTTCTTCATCGTTTCCTATTGATTCTCCTGCTTTGTGATCATCTTCGGTTCCCCCAGCTTTATCAAATACTCCCATAAAATACATAACCCCAACCATGGCAATAAGAAATACCAATAGACCAATTAATTTCTTTTTCATCTTTTTCTTTTTTAAGTATTACTACAATAATAAGAAATTTATTGCACACGGTTCAATTTCTAGAATGAATAGAAGATGCAAAATGCATTGAAATTTGTACATTTGCAGACCTTAAAAATTTAGAATGTACAGAACACATACGAACGGAGAGTTAAGAATTGAAAATGCAAGCCAAGAAGTTACCTTATGCGGGTGGGTTCAACGATCGAAAGATTTAGGAGGAATGGCGTTTGTAGATTTAAGAGATCGATATGGAATTACGCAATTAGCATTCAATAACGATGTTAGCGCTGAGCTTTGTGAACAAGCAAAAAAATTGGGACGTGAGTTTGTCATTCAAGCTAAAGGAATAGTTACTGAAAGAAGTAGCAAAAACAAAAATATTCCAACTGGAGAGATTGAAATTAATGTTTCTGAATTAACCGTTTTGAAGGAAGCTAAACTTCCTCCTTTTACAATTGAAGATGAAACAGATGGTGGTGAAGAATTGAGAATGCAATACCGCTTCTTAGATTTAAGACGAAATCCATTGAAAAACAATATGATTTTGCGGCATAAAATGGGATTAGCAGCTAGAACCTATTTAGACACATTGGATTTTATTGAAGTTGAAACACCATACTTGATTAAATCTACTCCCGAAGGAGCAAGAGATTTTGTTGTTCCAAGCAGAATGAATCCAGGTGAATTTTATGCATTACCGCAATCTCCACAAACCTTTAAGCAACTTTTAATGGTTAGTGGCTATGATCGTTATTATCAGATAGTAAAGTGCTTTAGAGACGAAGATTTAAGAGCAGATAGACAACCAGAGTTTACGCAAATAGATTGTGAAATGGCTTTTGTTGACCAAGAGGACATTCTGAATACTTTCGAAGGGTTAATCAAAAACCTATTTCAAGAATTGAAAGGCGTCTCTTTTTCTGATGATTTCCCAAGAATGACATATGCTGATGCTATGGAACGATATGGGTCTGACAAGCCGGATATTCGCTTTGGAATGGAATTAAATAACTTAAACGCTTTAACTCAAAACAAAGGATTTGCAATTTTTGATTCGGCTGAATTGGTTACAGGAATTTGTGCAACAGGTTGTGCAAATTACTCGAGAAAGCAATTGGACAAATTAACAGATTGGGTTCGTCGTCCGCAAATTGGAGCGAAAGGATTAGTATATGTTAAGTGCAATGAAGATGGCTCTTTCAAATCATCAGTAGATAAATTTTACTCGCAAGAGGATTTAAAAGCTTGGGCTGATAAATGTGGAGCGAAAGCTGGAGATTTATTATTAGTCCTTAGCGGAGATAAGCTAAAAGTTCAAAGCCAAATGAGCGAATTGCGTTTGCATATGGGTACTGAACTTGATTTAAGAGATTCAAATATATTTAAACCTCTTTGGGTTATGGATTTTCCATTATTAGAGTGGGATGAGAATTCAGAAAGGTTTCATGCAATGCATCACCCATTTACATCTCCCAAGAAAGAAGATTTCGATAAATTAGATTCTGCACCTGGAGAGGTTAGAGCAAATGCTTATGATTTAGCTATCAATGGTGTTGAAGTTGGCGGTGGTTCTATTCGTATCCATGACAAAGCCATTCAAGCTAGAATGTTTGACTTATTAGGTTTTACAAAAGAAGAAGCTGAAGATCAGTTCGGGTTTTTAATGAATGCTTTTGAATACGGAGCACCCCCTCATGGTGGTTTAGCTTTTGGTTTTGACAGACTTTGTTCTTTATTTGGTGGTCAAGAAAGTATCAGAGACTTTATCGCTTTCCCAAAAAACAATAGTGGAAGGGACATGATGATTGATGCTCCTTCTCCAATTGATTCAAGTCAATTAAAAGAATTGAGTTTAGGCTTAAAGATTGAAGAAAAAGTTTAACCTCTATAAGCCAATGTTCATATAGGTTTACGCTTATTTAAAGTATTCTTAATAAAAATTTATTTCATTTTTCTTTGGTAGTCGAAAAATAAGTTACAATTTCGCGGCCCGAAAAAAAAATGAAATGAAGAAACTACATCTTAAAAGAAAGGTTTTGAGGCACTTAGTTAAGACAAGTAACAAACTTTCGAAGTATTCAAAAATTAGCAAAAAAGCGGCCTAATCTAAATACTTAGATTATTATTAGCAATATTGCATTCATTTCTCTCACTGTTTACCTGCATAATTTTAATAAATCTGTAACATGTACTTAACTTTAATCTAAGGGAATCGAAGGACCTTTGTCAAAAATTAAATTGATAGAGAATGAGAAAAATGTACCTCAAAAGAAGGTTTCTAAGACATTTGATTAAAGTAACCAACCGAACTTTCAAAAAAAGACAAAACATCCAAAAAACAATAGATATGCCTAGAGCTTAATAAAATTATAATTTTCTTTAAAAAAATTTGAAAATGAATTCAACTTATGCAAAGAAAAACAAACTCCCTGTATTTTATCTTGACTTAAGTATTAAAAACCAAAACTTAAACGATAGTATAAAGTATGCATATAGGATTCAAGAAAGCATTTTACCAAAAATTAGGCACATAAATCGAATTTGGAAAGACACAATTATATTTAACAAACCAAAAGATATTGTAAGTGGTGATTTCTTTTGGATTACAGAAAAAGACGGTTACATATTTTGGGTGGTTGCTGATTGCTCAGGCCATGGTGTCCCAGGAGCAATGCTTACTATGCTAGGAAATAGCTTCTTAAATTATATTATACTGGGTAAAGAAATTAGTGAAACCAATGAGATATTGAATGAAATGGACAAAAAAATGGGCGAAGCGTTTAGATACTCAGAAGATTCAGAACACATTGACATTTCGATTATACGTTACGATGGTGGCAAAAAAGTAATTAACTATTCAGGAGCTAGGAGAAAACTAATACATATTCGTCAAGAAGAGCCAACTATTTTAGAAGGAGATAATTTCCCTATAGGAGGTATGCATTTAGAGCCTAAAAGATTTTACTCCAAACAAGAATTAAAGATTTCAAAAAGAGACACTATATATATCGGAACAGACGGTTTTCAGGATCAATTTGGCGATCCAAAAGGAAAGAAATTCTCATCCAAAAGACTGCACAAATTTCTTGCAGAAATTAGCAAGTATGAGCTAGACTTGCAAAAAATACAACTTCGATTAGTCTTTAATAACTGGAAAGGAAACCAGGATCAAATAGATGATGTTTGTATTATGGGAATAAGGTTCTAAGCGACTTTATTCTTGCCTTTTTGCACCATTGCAAGAGAAAGTAATCCTAAGAAGACAATTAATAACGTTTGAGTTGCCCAAACTAAAGCACCAAAGCCAATATGACTCGACACTCTTTCCGGTGTAGCCTCCAGCCCTTGCTGAGCTAAGAAAAATGTTAGCACTGCTCCAACCATTATAGGATAAGTCCCTATTCCGCCTTGGACAATAATAAAGCCAATCGTTCCTGCTATAAAAGCAGACAATATTCCATCCGCCGTCATAAGACTGGTTTCGTCCCAAGCATAAAATGTAATCCAAAACATTAATACATAACAGGTCCAAATTATTAAGGTATGAAATAAATAACCCCATCTATCTTTCATGGTAAATATGGTTTTTATCCCATCAACAAACCCGCTGACAAACCCCCAAAACTTCTGTTTAAAATTAGGTCTTTTAAAATACAAAAACATAAACCCGAGTAAACCCAAGCCAAACAAGCCAAATATTGTGTACTTAATCCATGGAGTTGATGGTGTTGCAGTTTCTGATGTAGAATCAATTCCTTCTGCCAACTTCAATAAATCATCCATGTTGTCGAAATTGATTAATACGGCAATACCCGCAACAATCGCTAAACATAAGACATCAATAACTCTTTCCGCTACTATCGTTCCAAACCCTTTATCAAATGGGACGCCATCCGTGCCTTTTAAAACTGCTGCTCTCGAAGCTTCGCCCATTCTAGGAACCACCATATTAGCAACATAGCCTATCATAATCGCATTATAAGAGTTTTTGAGGGAAGGTTCAAAGCCCATAGGCCTTAGCATATACTTCCAACGGTATGCTCTACTTAAGTGACTAAGTAATCCAATTAATAAAGAAATAAAAAGAATGAAATAATTAGCTTCCTTAAAAACATCAATAAAAGCAACTTTTGCTTTCTCATCGAAACTTGTCCAAAAGTACCAGCAGATATAAAACCCAATTAATACAGGTAATAAAATCTTGAGACTATTAAAAATTTTCTTTTTCAGTAGAGTAGGTATAATGATATTAAATTCCTAGGCCTCAATCTTATTGTTTTCAGGGTTTGGAAAAATAATGGTAGGCTTAAAAGATTTCGCTTCTTCAAAACCCATTGTTGCATATGAGATTATAATAACGATATCTCCCACTGCCACTCTTCTAGCAGCTGGGCCATTCAAACAAACATTTCCTGAACCGCGAATCCCTTTAATTATATACGTTTCAATTCGCTCTCCATTATTAATATTAACAATCTGAACTTTCTCTCCTTCAATCATGTTTGCAGCATCCAACAAATCCTCATCAATTGTAATACTCCCAATATAATTGAGGTCTGCTTCGGTTACCGTTACACGGTGAATTTTAGATTTGAATACTTCTATATGCATTTCGACTGCGAAATTAGTTATTTATTTCAATAACCCTGTAATCCTTGTGTTCCATTATTATACCATTTCCATATTATCAATTAACCGAATTTCTCCAATAGAAGTGGCTGTAAAAGCTCTAATTTTTTTGGGCTCGGAGACTTCTGTAATAGGAGATAAAGATTCCGCATCACAAATTTCAAAATATTCTGGTTCGCTTTCCTTTTGTAAAATCCCAAAACACTCAGCTTGCAAATCTTGCAAGCCCATTTTTCCAAAGTTATTCTTGCAATGGTTCAGGGCTTTTTGCAAAACCAAAGCGTTTTTTAATTCAGTATTGGAAAGTCTCTTGTTTCTTGAACTCATAGCTAACCCATTCTCTTCTCTCACAATATCACATCCAAGAACTTCAATTTGCATATTCAACTCCTTCGCCATTTTCTGGATAACCAAAAATTGCTGAAAATCTTTTAATCCAAAAAAAGCTTTATCAGGCTGAACAATATCAAACAAAAGTTTTACCACACGCATTACTCCATCAAAGTGACCTGGTCTATGCTCTCCTTCTAAAACATTGACAAGGTTCCCCAGCTCTAAGGAAACTTTTTTTTCATTTTGATAAACCTCATTCACATCGTTTGGTAGAAATAAAACATCACAACCAGCCGATTTTAATAATTCAATATCTTTAAAATAATCTTTAGGGTAGTTTTCAAAATCTGAAACCACGTTAAATTGTGTGGGATTCACAAAAATACTACACACAACAATGTCACATCGTTTTTTTGACTCTCTAATTAAGGATAAGTGTCCTTCATGCAATGATCCCATTGTTGGAGCGAAACCAACTACAACTTTTTCCTCAATTGAACTAAGGTGTTCTTTTAGTGTTCTTTGCGTCTTAAATATCTTCATCATTGGACAAAAATGGTAAACAAAACTAGTGTAAATGTTGGAAATAATGGTTTTTTTTATATATTTTTGTAACCGCAAGAAAATTTAGACCAAAGTTTATGCAAAAAACCAGAGTACTTTATATAACCCCAGAAATCGTTCCCTTTCTTCCTGAAGGCGAAGTTTCTTCAACAGTAAGAACTTTAGCACAAGGTGTGCACGAACGAGACAAAGAAATTAGGATATTCATGCCTCGTTTTGGTGTAATTAATGAAAGAAGACATCAACTTCATGAAGTTATTAGATTATCAGGAATGAACCTTATCGTTAATGATTTAGATCACCCTCTTATTATAAAAGTCGCTTCTGTTCCACAGGCGAGAATGCAAGTCTATTTTATTGATAATGAAGAGTTCTTTAAACGAAAAAGGACTTATGCAGATGAAGATGATAAACCCTTTAAAGACAACGATGAAAGAGCAATCTTCTTTTGTCGAGGTGTTGTTGAAACAGTAAAGAAATTAGGATGGACCCCTGATATTGTTCATTGTCACGGTTGGATGACAGGGTTTTTACCATTATACCTGAAAAAAATGTATGCAGATGACCCACATTTTTTAAATGCGAAAATTATTTATACGCCATATGCCGATGAGTTTAGTGGTAATTTAGATTCAAAATTAATTGATAAACTAAACTTTGATAAAATCGCAAACGAAGACGTAGATTTTTTGAAAACTCCAAATGCATTAAACCTAAATAAAACCGGAGCACAATGGGCGGATGCAATTAGTATTGGAAGTGAAGCAATAAATTCGGAGCTAAGTAGTTATATAAATGATTCGGGAAAACCTGTTTTGGATTATCAAACCGAAGAAACTTTGGTTGATGCACATCAAGATTTTTATGAAAAAGTACTTAGTGAGAATGAAGTGTTGGCAGATTAATAAATTCAGTAAAATAATTAGCTTAGTAAGTAAGCGGAAAGCAATTAATCTTTCCGCTATCTTTTTTTTAGGACTAATCGTATTAACTGGATGTAAAAAGAAGGAAGATGGAATAGGGTTAAATGTCCAACCTCAAAGCGATCAATTAAATGTTAAATTAATTGATACTGCATCTATCATTACTTATTCTATAAAAGAAGATTCTTTAAAATCAGATGAATTAGATGGCCCTAGCATGTTAGGAACATATATTGATCCATATTTTGGAAAAATGGACGCCTCCATTATTTCTCAAATTAGACTGGAAGCTTCAGTCGATTTTACATTGGCAAGTGGTTCATTAGATAGTTTAGTTATTGATTCCGTTGTTATGTCTCTAGCCCTGCAAGGGTCATTTGGAAACCTTGATCCGCAGACCTTTGAAGTGTATCAGATGAATGAAGATATTGATATTGACTCTACTTACTATACAAATAAATTAATGTCCACAACTGGCCCAAACTTGGCTGTTAGTGGCCCTATTACCCCTGACCCGGTGTCTGTAGGTTATGTTGGGGGATCATTGACTGAATACGCCATTCTAAATATACCATTAAGCATTAATGAATTTGGATGGAAAATGTTTAATGAATCAGGAAATACTTCTCTTTCTGGAAATGATGGGGCTGGAGAGTTTTTAGATTGGCACAAGGGTTTGGTGATTAAAGCAAATAACCCTGCGCAAGGAGTAAACAATGGTGGAATAATTTATGTTGACATGGTAAATTCCTTTTCTAAAGTAACCATTTTTTATAGGGACACTTCTGGTATATCTTCAACACATGACACATTAAGCTTTGATTTTAATTTCAATGCTAATTGTGCTCATTATAATTCGGTAGACATCGATTATTCTAATACGTTTGTTGATGCGCAAATTAATGACTCAACTTTCGGAATGGATGTATTTTATCTCCAAGCATTAGGAGGAACAAAAGCAAAAATTCATTTCCCTAATCTTACAAATTTTATTGACAGTGGAAACGTTGTTGTAAATAAAGCTGAGCTGGTACTTCCTATTCAATACAATGCATTAGACAACTTTACCCCTTCCGACTATTTATTCTTAACCCGCGTGGATGAAAATGGAAATATTTCCTTCTTACCTGATATAAATGAATCAAGTCATGGGGGGCAATTAGATCTTGCCACAAACAATTACACTTTTAACATTACTAGATACGTAAATAAAGTTTTTGCTGGAGAGTTTCAGAATGAAGGTCTAACCTTAGTTGTTGGTGGTTCTGGAATAACCGCTAATAGAGTTATTCTAAACGGTGCAAATTCTCTTAATAAAGACAAACCGAAGTTAGTTTTAACATATACAAAATATTAAACCATGTGTGGAATAGTTGCATATATTGGTGAAAAAGAAGCTTTCCCAATAGTTTTAAAAGGGCTTAAAAGACTAGAGTATCGAGGGTACGATAGTTCTGGTATAGCTATCAATAATAATCTTCGTTTAAACCTTTTAAAAAAACAAGGAAAGGTTGCAGAATTAGAAAAGCACGCTGAAGGAGTAGATACTAATGGAAATGTTGGAATTGGGCACACTAGATGGGCAACCCACGGAGAACCAAATGACATAAACGCACACCCACACCTATCTGGTAATGGGAAATTTGCTTTGGTTCACAATGGAATTATTGAAAACTACGCTATTCTTAAAAAAGAATTAATTTCTAGAGGTCACGAATTTAAGAGTGAAACCGATACAGAAGTGCTTATGCACTTAATTGAGGACATTATCGAAAAACAGAACGTTAGTTTATTTGAAGGAGTTCGCCAAGCGTTACACGAAGTGCATGGAGCATATGCAATAGTCATTATTTCAAAGGAAAATAATCAAGAACTTATTGCTGCCAGAAAAAGTAGCCCATTGGTCGTTGGCATTGGAAAAGGTGAGTTTTATGTTGCCTCTGATGCTACACCGATTGTAGAGTACACGAAAAATGTAGTATACTTAGAAGATGGAGAGATTGCTCATTTGAGTCTAGAGTCAGGTTTTAAAATCAAAACAATAGGTAATGTTGAAAAAACCCCTTATATACAGGAACTAGAGCTACAATTAGAAGCGCTAGAAAAAGGCGGGTACGAACATTTCATGCTGAAAGAAATATTTGAACAACCACGTTCAATTATGGATTGTATGCGTGGACGACTCAATCTCAAAAATAGTTCCGTTGCACTTGGCGGAATAAAAGATTACGAAGAAAAGATCGTTAATGCTAAACGCCTAATCATCGTTGCTTGTGGCACCTCTTGGCATGCCGGTATTGTTGGTGAATATTTATTAGAAGAGTTAGCTAGAATCCCCGTAGAAGTTGAATACGCTTCTGAATTTAGGTACAGAAACCCTATCATCAATGAGGGCGATGTTGTAATTTGTATATCACAATCAGGAGAGACAGCTGATACTTTGGCTGCAATAAGTTTGGCAAAAGAAAGAGGAGCTACAATACTTGGTATTTGTAATGTTGTTGGGAGTTCAATCTCGCGATTAACAGACTGTGGCTCTTACACACATGCAGGACCAGAAATTGGAGTCGCATCAACCAAAGCATTTACAGCTCAGGTAACCGTTCTTACTCTATTAGCTTTAATGATTGGCAAGAAAAAAGGAAGTATTCCTTCTAATAGATTTAACAGAATATTGTTTGAATTGAATTCTATTCCAGAAAAAGTAGAAGAGGTTTTACAATCAGATGAGCAAATCAAATTTATCGCTGACATATACAAAGATGCTTCAAACGCATTGTATTTAGGTAGAGGAATAAACTTCCCTGTTGCCCTGGAAGGAGCTCTTAAGCTAAAAGAAATATCTTATATCCATGCCGAAGGCTATCCAGCTGCAGAAATGAAGCATGGGCCTATCGCCTTGATTGATGAAGAGATGCCGATTTTTGTAATTGCTACGAAAGATGCGAGTTACGAAAAAGTTGTTAGTAATATTCAAGAAGTTAAAGCCAGAAAAGGGAAAGTGATTGCAATTGTTACTAACGGAGATACGGAGGTAAAAGCAATAGCAGACCACGTTATTGAGATTCCTGAAACCGACGATGTGCTGGTTCCATTAATTGCTACAATTCCAATGCAATTATTAAGTTATCATATTGCAGTCATGAGAGGATGTAATGTTGATCAGCCTAGAAACTTGGCTAAATCTGTTACGGTAGAATAACCTACTTATTGCTACGTTCAAAAATAATAAAGCTATTACAGCAAATTATAAATTAATCCTATAACAGCAATTTCGTTTGATTCGAAAGCTAGTGATTCTTTTAACTCATCACACAACAACTTGGAAGTCGTTCTATTTACAATCAATTTAATAACGTGTTAAGCAAATACAAATATCATCTATGGCTACACCTTATAATATTAATTTGGGGGTTCACTGGTGTAATTGGCAAGGAACTTGGATTGCTAGAAACAACAGCCGTTACAATCGTTTTTTACAGGATGTTAGTTGGTTTGATTAGCTTATTTATAGTACTTCAGACCCTTAAACATAAAATACAAATTACAAAAAAAGGCTTATTTGCAACGCTTGGAACCGGCCTTATCATTGCCGCACATTGGATCACTTTCTTCAAAGCTATTCAGCTATCTAACATTTCGCTAGCTTTAGTGTTTTTATCTACCACAGCATTATTCACTTCTTTTATAGAACCTATAATTCTTAAACGCAAATATGACTTTAAAGAATCATTAATGGGAATAACAATTATTATTGGAATAGCTATAATTGCAAACACCTCTTCTGATTATTATTTAGCAATGATTTTAGCCCTGATATCAGCATTAGGTGCGGCTTTGTTTTCGGTTATTAACGGAAAACTTGTACGAGAGCATGATCCAAAATCAATCACAATATTTGAAATGCTTGGAGGCTTTATTGGGGTAGCTATCTTTTTCTCCTTAACAGGAGAATTGAATACTGAAACCCTTACCATTGACATGGAACAATTTGGACATCTTTTTATTTTAGGATCGATTTGTACCGCTTTTGCTTTTTTAGTCGGTGTTGAATTGTCAAAACATTTACCCATATTCACCATGAATATAACTATAAATCTAGAGCCAATCTACGCTGTAATATTGGGCTTACTATTTTATCCCAAAACAGAAGTTATGCCGGCCGGGTTTTATTTAGGCGCAACAATAATTTTGGCCACTATTTTCGTTAATGCCATTTTAAAAAGAAGAAAAACCTAGCTCTCTTTTCTCCACATAAAGATATGCGAACTATTTGCGTAGGGTTCAATATCCTTTGACAATAATATTAATCCTAGATCAACTAAAACTAGCATTCCCCCACCACCTAATGTAAGTGTATACATAACAGGAACGTGAGTTTCTGTTCCTAAATATAGCCGGTGCACTCCAAATATTCCCAACGACAAATCTAAGCCAGCAGCTACCCACTTATTGTGTTTGTCCTCCAACCTTCTTTTCTTAAAAAATGGAAGTCGTCTTTGCTTATGTGATTTAACTTTTGGAATATCCAACCCTGCCTGTGTTATGGTGGGGGATAAAAAAAATCCAATCAATAATAATATTACAAGTTTTGTTCGCATAAAAAAAGCCACCCTAATAGGATGGCTTAAATGTACAAAGTATTTCTTTGGCACTATTTTACTGCAGCAAAATTTTCAGAAACTTTCTCCCAATTAATTACACTAAAAAATGCATTAATGTAGTCTGGGCGCTTGTTTTGATAGTTTAAATAGTAAGCATGCTCCCATACATCTAAACCTAAAATTGGTGCTCCTCCACAACCAATGCCTGGCATTAATGGATTGTCTTGATTTGCAGAAGAACAAACTTCTACTTTACCTCCTTCATGCGCACAAAGCCAAGCCCAACCTGAACCAAAACGAGTTGCAGCAGCCTTAGAAAAAGCCTCTTTAAAAGCTTCAAAAGAACCGTAAGCAGCGTTAATTGCCTCTGCTAATTCCCCTGTTGGCTCCCCGCCACCATCTGGTGACATAACTTCCCAAAATAAACTGTGATTAAAATATCCTCCGCCATTATTTCTTAAAGCACCATTATTCATGTCCATATCAGCTAATAAATTTAAAATTGGCTGACCGTCTAATTCAGTTCCTCCTATTGCATTGTTTAAATTAGTTGTATATCCATTGTGGTGTTTACTGTGGTGGATCTCCATTGTTCTTGCATCAATATGTGGTTCTAATGCGTCGTATGCGTATGGTAACGCTGGTAATTCAAATGCCATGTTTGTATGTTTTAGTTTGTTAAATTTTCCTTATTTAGAATAATTCTAACAAATATAAAAAAAATGTAGTCGAAGCTCTTGAAATAATTGAATCTTTGTAAAAACTAGATATTTAAGATATGCTACAACCTCCATCACACGAATATTATATGAAACTGGCCCTTATCGAAGCGAAAAAAGCGTTTGAAGCTGATGAAGTTCCCATTGGTGCAGTTATCGTTTGTAACAATAAGATTATAGCTAGAACACATAATTTTACTGAAAAATTAACTGATTTTACTGCTCATGCAGAAATGCAGGCCTTTACATCTGCAAGTGAATACCTAGGAAATAAATACCTCGACAAATGCACCTTATACGTAACACTTGAGCCTTGTATTATGTGCGCAGGCGCTTCGTTTTGGACAAGAATAGGTAAAGTTGTTTATGGAGCATCTGATGATAGAAGAGGTTACAAAAGAATTACAGAAAGTGTTTTACATCCTTCTACTGAAGTTATGGGAGGTGTTCTTGAAGCCGAGACTAGAGATCTGATTAAACTATTTTTTCAGAAGAAGAGAAAGTAATATTGCTAATTCATTTTCTCTTTGAAGAGTTTCAAAAACTTAGAAGAATAAACAAAATCGTTTACTTCTTTGTTGAGTGTAGTAATTATTGAGTCCTTGTCCCCTACCCAATGATTATTTCCATTGTAAATAAACATAATATTCTCTCCTATTTCTAGCACGGAGTTCATATCATGTGTAATTACCACGGTGGTCATGTTGTATTCTTCTGTCAATTCTTTGATCAAATTATCAATCAAAATTGCAGTTAAAGGGTCCAATCCAGAATTGGGCTCATCACAAAACAAATACTTTGGTTTCATAACAATAGCCCTTGCTATTGCTACCCTTTTTTGCATTCCTCCACTAATCTCAGCTGGAAAGAGATTATTTTTATTTATTATGTCAACTCTTTCTAAGCAGAAGTTAGCTCTATCAAGCATTTCTTTTCTGCTCATTTTGGTAAACATTTTTAGTGGAAAAATGACATTTTCGATAACGCTTAAGGAATCGAATAGCGCACCCCCTTGAAAGAGCATTCCTATCTGCTTCCTGATTTTCTTTTTTTCCTTTTTTTTCATGGCTGAAAAATCCACGCCATCGTAGAGTATTTGACCTTTTTCTGGAGCATGTAACCCAATAATACATTTCGTTAATACAGATTTACCAGACCCACTTTGCCCTATAACTAAATTCGTTTTACCGCGTTCGAACTTAAACGAAACATCATGCAATACTTGAGTATCTCCAAATGACATGTCTATGTGTTTAACTTCTATCAAATCAATAATAATTGGGTTAGTAAGAGGTTTGCTAAAAGAATTAAAACACTACTATACACAACTGCGTTGGTACTTGACCTTCCAACTTCTAATGCCCCCCCACTGGTATAATAGCCATGATAACTTGAAACAGAGGTTATAATGAAAGCAAATACTGTAGCCTTTATTAAAGCATAAGTAATCATCCATAAATTATCATCATAAAATGACTGTATCCCAAATATATACTGCTCTTCCGGAATTAATCCCGTTCCAAAAGCCGCCATCCAACCTCCACCAAACCCAAAAGCCATACTAAATATTATTACTGCCGGAAAAATTAATACCGCAGCTATAATTTTTGGACGAATTAAATAAGCTTTCGTATTAATTCCCATTATCTCTAAAGCATCAATTTGTTCGGTAACGCGCATTGACCCTAATTCAGACGCTATGTTTGAACCTACTTTTCCTGCTAAGATTAAGCTCATTATGGTAGGGGAAAACTCTAGAATAATGGATTGTTTTGCAGTGAATCCCACAGTATAATCGGGAATCCAGGCAGCATCAATTGCCGTAGCTGATTGAATTACAATAACAGCCCCCATAAAAGCAGACATCAAGATTACAATGCCCAGTGACTTGACTCCAAGCTGCACCATTTCCTCCATAAGGCGTGTCCAATACACCGAAAGTTTTTCGGGCTTGGTAAACATTGATAGTAACATCATTGTATATCGTCCTATGTGATAAAAAATGCCCAATGTAACTTTGTTAAAAAAGAAACGTTTCTTGTAATGCAATAATACTTAATTAATAGTCGTGCAAATGTATAAGAATTTGTACTTTTAAACATTCAATTATTCATCACGTGCTACAAATAACGAAATATTCCGTTGCAGTTCTGTTACTTTTCTTAATTATGGGAGCTAGTTCTTGTGGTTTGTTTAAAGGTAAAAACAAGTGTGGAGACTGTCCTGCATTCGGACAAAAGGAGCTGCCTGAAGACAATAAAAAGATAATAAATGTCTAACCAAGAGAACCTTCAATCGCTTCTTTCTCCATTTTTCCATGACAGTATATTAGTTTACATCGAAGATCTTATTGTCTTGCATAAAATTGAATTTATTCTTTCTAAACCTCGTAAAACTAAGTTAGGAGACTATCGTGCTATTCCGAATGAAAATCTTTTTATTATTACTGTAAATGATAATCTAAACCCCATTCAATTTTTAATAACGGTTTTACATGAATTAGCGCATCATATTACTTGGGTAAAATATAAACACTTTGTAAAACCACATGGGAAGGAATGGAAACAAGAGTATCAAAGAGTTTTTATGCCAATATTAACAAATAAACATATTGACGAACCCCTGAAAAGGATGCTAGCGAGCCATTTAAAGAACCCTAAAGCCAGTAGCTTTAGTGACGTTCGTCTAAACGAGTTTTTAAATTCAACTTTTAACGAATCTATAAAGCGCGTTTTAGATACTCCTATGGACACACCTTTTGTTCTTGGAAAAAGGACTTTTGTAAAGGAGAAAAAATTAAGAACGCGTTTCTTATGTACCGATTTGGGCAATAATAAAAAATACTTGATTCATGGCCAAACTGAACTACACTAGTCCAAATCAAGCACTTTTTAAAGAATATGCGTACTTTCGCGCAACTAACTGACCTAAGAAAATTGATGAAGAATAATTACGTAGTTATAATGGCAGGAGGAATTGGCAGTCGTTTTTGGCCAATGAGCCAAACTTCATTGCCCAAACAATTTCATGATGTTTTAGGAATTGGAAGAACTTTACTGCAACTAACAGTAGCAAGATATTTACCTATTTGTCCTAAAGAAAACATTATTATTGTTACAAATGTAGGGTATAAAGATTTGGTACAAGAACAATTACCTGACTTACGGGATGAGCAAATTTTATTAGAGCCTAGTCGTAAAAATACGGCTCCATGTATTGCCTATGCAGCATATAAAATTAATGACGAGAACAAAGATGCAAACATTATAGTTGCCCCATCTGACCATTTAATTATTAAAGAGATTGATTTTCAAAACACGATAAAGAGGGCAATAAATAAAGCTGAATCAGAAAATTGTTTATTGACCATCGGCATCAAGCCAAGTCGACCTGATACTGGGTATGGATATATACAATTTGACGACGACAATAACCCAGATCAGCCAATAAAAAAGGTCCACACATTTACCGAAAAACCACCTTTGGATGTTGCAAAAAGTTTTATTGAAAGTGGTGAATTTTGCTGGAATTCAGGAATGTTTATTTGGAATGTAAAAAGCATTATAGCGGCTTTTGAAACTCATTTACCTGATCTAAATAAATTATTTACAGAGGGTGTTGGCAAATACGCAACTTCGGAGGAAGAAACATTTATCAATCAAATTTACCCACTTTGTAAAAACATCTCTATTGACCACGGTTTAATGGAGAAAGCTAAAAACGTATATGTAATCTTAGCCGAGCTAGGCTGGAGTGACCTAGGGACCTGGGGTTCCCTATACACGCATGTAGAAAAAGACGGAGCAAATAATGCAATTATTGGAGACAATGTTTTGACTTATGATAGTAGAGATAATATCGTTATGATGCCGAAAAACAAACTTGCAGTAATCCAAGGTTTAGATGACTATATAATAGTTGACAGTAACGATACTTTATTAATTTGCAAAAAGCAAGATGAACAAAAAATCAAGCAATTTGTTAATGATATAAAAGTCAAAAAAGGAGAGCGTTTTGTTTAATCAAACGCTATCGTAAAACATCTTTTCTTTCCGAATCCATCCTTAAAAGGATAAAAATCATTATTGAAAACCCAAGTATTGCCGATCCTCCTTTACTAAAGAAAGGCAAAGGAATTCCAATTACAGGTGCTAAACCAATTACCATTGCAATGTTTATCATATAGTGGAAAAATAGTATACTAGCAGTACAATAGCCAAATATTCTCGTAAATTTACTTTTCTGCCGTTCGGCAATCATTATTATCCTAATCAGAAAGGCTGTATATAATATTATTAATAAAAAGCTCCCTAAAAATCCCCACTCTTCTGCCCACGAACAAAATATAAAATCGGTGCTCTGTTCTGGGACATGCTTATATTTATCATTGCTTAAGGTTCCCTTAAAATATCCTTTCCCCACTGGACCGCCTGAACCAATGGCCGAAAGTGCTTGATAACTATTATAACCAACTCCTTTTCTATCTAGCTTCAAGCCAAACATGACTTCAAAACGATCCCGATGGCGATCCTTAAACACAGTGTCATAAGCATAATTACATGAGAAAACCAGCAGCAATGCCATAATTCCAC
>Ga0209630_10002263_pt1 | contig 18884 bp, 14 predicted proteins | sample COG_01_FD_184745 | JGI IMG/M metagenome (GOLD analysis project Ga0209630, IMG submission 184745) | Pelagic Microbial community sample from North Sea - COGITO 998_met_01 (SPAdes) (version 2) | ecosystem: Environmental > Aquatic > Marine > Neritic zone/Coastal water | place: Helgoland, sampling... | reverse complement strand
AATCTAGTTACAACAACTTACCTCCAAATGGGTATCCAATTATTTTACAAGACGGAACTGGCTGTCAATCATTGTCTTATATCAATTTGACTGAACCGGATGCAATCTCAGTTGCGCCCATTTTAATTAACGAGACATGTATCTTAAATAATGGTTCAATTGACTTGCAAAGTTTCGGAGGGATAGGTCCTTATGCTTATAGTATTGATAATGGAGCTAGTTTCCAAGCTGAGGCATTATTTACCGGATTAGTTGGTGGAACTTATGACTACATTATTGAGGATGATAATGCTTGTCAATTTGTTGGACAGGCTGTGCTTTCAAGTGGAGCTGGACCAACCATTACGAATTCAAGTTTTTTAAATCCTGCTTGTTCTAACAATTGTAATGGAACTATTTCTATTGTTGCATTTGGGAATTCTCCTATCAGTTATTCGCTAGATGGTGGCGCAACGCTTCAAGTTACTGGTGATTTTATAGATTTATGCCTCGGGAATTACACAATTGACATTACCGATACAGATGGATGTTTAACTTCTCAAAACCTCGTATTAACCGCTCCTACGCCTCCATTAGCTGGATTTACAGTAAGTGATACTGCCGGACCAGCACCGTTAACCGTAACATTTACAAACACTAGCGTTGGTGCGACATCTTATTTTTGGGATTTAGGGAGTTCGTCTTCCACTAGCCTAGCAATGGATGAAACATTCGAATATCCAATAGAAGGGGCTTATACGGTCATGATGGTGGCATCAGAACTTTTATGCACAGACACTGCTTATCAAGTTATCACCATACTAGGAAAACCGGACATATCAATGCCAAATGTGTTTACACCAAATAATGATGGAATGAATGATGTTTTTCGGCCAATTGCCGCTGGGGCGATTGAAATTATTGGAAAAATATACAACCGCTGGGGAGAGTTAATCTACGAATGGCAGGGAATTAATGGTTATTGGGATGGATACACACGTCCTTCGGGACAATTAGTGCCTGCCGGGACCTACTTCTATGTCATTACAGCTATAGATGTTGCAGATGTGCCGTATGCGTTGAGCGGAACTGTTCAATTAATGAGGTAAGGTTTAGTTTTTCTTAAAAGTCTTAAAAACAATTTCTGCTTTTGCTTTTCCAATCACCTTTTCCATCTCTTCCACAGAAGATGCTTTAATTCGTTTAACAGATTTGAATTGTTTAATTAGCGCCAATTGTGTTTTTGGACCTATTCCCTTAATCTGATTCAACTCTGACTTATTTAAAGTAGCTTTCCTTCTTTTTCCTCGATGATGTGTAATTCCAAATCGATGTGCTTCGTTTCTCAAATACTGAATTACTTTTAACGATTCGGATCGTTTATCTAAATAAATAGGTAAAGAATCTCCTGGAAAATAGATTTCCTCCAAGCGTTTCGCAATACCAATAACTGCAACCTTTCCTCTTAACCCTAAAACATCTAAACTTTTAACGGCTGAACTTAATTGCCCTTTTCCTCCATCGATAACAATTAGCTGCGGAAGCGGCTCGTTTTCATCTAGGAGTCTTTTATATCGCCTATAAACTACCTCTTCCATAGAAGCAAAATCATCAGGACCGACAACAGTTTTAATATTAAAATGACGGTAATCTTTTTTAGATGGCTTAGCATCTTTAAATACTACGCAAGCCGCAACAGGAAAGGCTCCTTGAATATTTGAATTGTCAAAACATTCGATGTGCGTTGGTAATTCTAATAAGCGTAAATCTTTACGAATTGTATCCATAATTCTTTTCGAGTGCTTATCCGGATCCGTATTTTTGATCTGTTTCTGGCGTTCTATTTTGGAATGTTCCGCATTGCGAAATGACAAATCAAGCAGTCCTTTCTTATCGCCTTTTTGAGGCACAATGAATTGGGTGTTTTCAAATGCTAAATCTAGTTTCTGCTGAAGCAATATTTCTTTAGATACACTCGGAAATCGCTCACGTATTTCAACAATTGCAAATTCTAATAATTGTTTATCTGATTCGTTTAAACGTTTTTTCAACTCTAATGTATGACTCTGAATAATTGACCCATTCATCACTTTTAAAAAATTGACATAGGCCGTGTTAATGTCTGAATCAATAGCAAAAACATCAACATTGTTAACGGTTGCGCTAACCACCATGGATTTCGATTGATATTTCTCAACCAATGCTAAACGTTCTTTTATGTCTTGCGCCTTTTCAAAATCATATTTTGCAGAAGCATTTTTCATCTTATTACGCAACTGTTCAATGACCGACTTAATATTTCCTTTGAGGATCTTCCGAACATCTCTCAATCGATGATCATATTCCTTTGTTGAAATCTCTCCTTGGCAACAACCTTTGCAATTTCCAATGTAATATTCTACTGAAGTTTGAAATTGTTTGTCTCCAATATTCTCTTTGGTAAGTTTATGGGTGCAATTTCTTATTTCAAAACTTTGCTTAAACAGATCCATTAAGGTTTTAATCATCTTAACAGAGTGAAAAGGCCCATAATACTCATCTCCGTTTTTCTCTATTTGACGTGTATAAAAAATCCTTGCAAATGGCTCTTTTCGAATACAAATCCATGGGTACGTTTTATCATCTTTTAACATGATATTGTACTTAGGTTGGTATTTTTTTATGAGCGTATTTTCTAAAAGTAAAGCGTCCATTTCGGTGTTCACCTTAATGGTTTTAATGTCCACAATTTTCCCAACTAAAATTTTCGTTTTAGTATTTTCATATTTAATCTTATTAAAATAAGAGGAGACTCTATTTTTAAGGTTTTTTGATTTTCCGACATAAATAATCACATTGTCATTATCAAAATATTGATAAACCCCGGGAGAAATAGGTAACGATGAAATAATTTTAGCTATGTGTTCACTTTTTTGCAGATGACAAATTTAACCAATTTCAGTTTGTTTTTTCTTTGGAATTTTAGAAACCACTAAACAATAAGAATAAAAAATGATGTAATTGCAATTGAAACACTCAATTAATTTATGATACTGAACAACAGCGACTTACCTAAAAAAAAATATCTAACAAACTGTAAAACAAAGCTTTAAGCCCTTTAAGTTAAAAAGTGCTTTTTTTATTTTATTTATAAATATTTTAAAATATCTTCGGAAAAATTAATTTGAAATAATGTTTCGTTTGCAGCTGTTTCAAATACTAATAATCCTATGAAATAATGAGTAATTTATTAAAACTTTCAACACTAATTATTTTTTTAAACTTATTTAGTTTACCCTTATATGCTTGTGATAATAGCTCAATTACTATTAACAATCAAACTACAAATGCAAATGGCAGCATTACCTACACGCTTGATTTATGTGTGGAGCTAGGGTCTTTGGATGCTACTTTTTATGGTTTTGCATTAGCTTTTAATTCTTCTACTACACCTCCGGTTGTAGATTTAAGTGGTCCTTTTCCAACAACCACTACTATATCTAATGCAACTCTTGTTTCAGGGACTTTAACTGGAACGCTGCAAGGTTTAACAGGTTCGAATATTAATTCTGTTGTTAATGACACTGATTGGAACACATTGCAAAATATGACTAATGTCTTAAGCTTTGAAAGCAGTGAGTTGTTTGGTGCTACTTCAAATGATATATGTATGCAAATTGAGGTTACTGTTATGGGTTGTGTTGAAGATATAGATTTTTACTCAAGTGTAAATAGTGGTTCATCGGCTTGTGTTTTTAATACTACTACTGGACAAAACTGCTGTTCTGCTCCTAATTTGTCAGTTTCTGATCCTGCTCCAATATGTGATCCATTAACTGTTGATTTAACATCTGCTGCAGTTACTGCAGGTAGCGACCCGGGAACATTAACATACTGGACAGACAATTCAGCAACTAATTCATTAACCAATCCATCATCTGTTGCAGCTTCTAGCACTTATTACGTTCAGCTAGAAGCTAGTGGTTGTGTTTCAATACAGCCTGTTATTGTTGTTGTTAACTCAGCTCCTAATTTAATAGTCACAAACCCATCTTCTGCTTGTAGTCCTTCAACTGTAGATTTAACTAATGTTTCTATAACTGCGGGAAGTGACCCAGGAACAATCACATACTGGACAGATCCATCGGCAACTAGTTCGCTAAGTAACCCATCAATAGTTAATAATGGAACTTTTTATATACAGCTAGAAGCAAATGGTTGTAATTCAATACAACCTGTTAACGTAACAATTAACTCACTGCCTGATCTAGTGATAACAGACCCATCTTCGGTTTGTAGCCCATCAACTGTTGATTTAACATCTGCTGCAGTTATTACAGGAAGCGATCCAGGAACTATTACTTATTGGACAGATCCTTCTGCAACTAATTCTTTGGTTAACCCTTCATCTGTTGCAACTGGCGTGTATTATTTGCAATTAGATGATGGGAATTGTACAAGTATTGAACCTGTGAATGTTGCTGTTTTAGCTAATTCTTCAGCTAGTTTCAGTGCTGTTATTTGCCCTGGGAGCTCTTTAGTATATAATGGTACTACATATAATAGCAACAACCTTACAGGAATTGAGACATTGACAGCGGCTAATGGATGCGATTCTACAGTCACAGTAACAGTTTCCGTTCAACAGTCTGTTTCTGGCAGTTTTAGTGCATCAATCTGTGAAAATGATTCTCTAGTATATAACGGTGTTGTATACAATGCAACTAATCTTTCAGGTTCAGATACTTTGGTTTCTGCTTTTGGGTGTGACTCTATTGTGACAATAACTATTAGCTTGCTTTTAAACTCTACTGCAACTGTAAATGCTACTATATGTTCAGGCGAATCATTTGTATACAACGGTGTAACATATGATGCAAATAACTTAACTGGTATAGATACAATGCAGACAGTGAATGGATGTGATTCAGTTGTTGCCATAAACGTAACTGAACTTCCTTTTTTAAACTCTTCAATAGATAGCTTAATATGTAATGGTGATTCATTTGAATTTAATGGAACTGTTTATGGTGATGGAAATTTAAGTGGTTCGGAAACACTTACTTCTTCTTCTGGCTGTGATTCAATAGTAACAGTCAATGTTACTGAATCCCCTGAGTTCTCTAGCACCTTAGACACAGCAATAGTAGGTGCTTTGACATTTGAATTTAATGGAAGTACTTATTCGCCAGATAACTCAGCAGGTACAGAGTTGTTTTTTAGTGCAAATGGATGTGATTCAATTGTAAATGTAAATGTAGTGTTTGAAAATGAGTCCATATTTTTTATTCCAGATGGTTTTTCTCCTAACGGAGACGGTTATAATGATTATTTATATGCAATGGGCGCTGGGTTGCAAGAAGTTATCTTTAGAGTATTTAATAGATGGGGAGAGTTGGTATTTGAGTCTGATTGTTGTTGTCAGGAAAGTTGTGGTTGGGATGGATATAGAAATGGCACCTTAGTAAACAATGGAACATTTGTTTACTTATTTGAAGCGGTAGATGTTAATGGTGAAAAAGTATCATCAAAAGGAACAATATCATTAATTAAATCGTAGGATTATGTTAAAGCAAAATTTATTATTAATTGTAGTTGTAATGAACTTTTATTCATTACAAAGTCAAGATATTCATACAACACAAATTCAGCAACACGATTATTTATATAACCCTGGTTTAATAGGGAACTTTAAAGGAACTCTTAGAATGAATCTTAGTTCAAGAAGTCAATGGAGTGGTATAAATAAAGCTTTTCAAACGTATAGCTTTTCAGCAGATGGTTCATTGTTTGGTAATAAATGGAAAAGTGGGTTTTTGGGGGTAGGTCTTTCTGCAAATTCAGACAATGCAGGTAATGGATTTTTAAAATCAAGTGCAGTAAACCTAGGGTTAACAGGAGTTGTTAATTTAAACAGTAAAAACACTTTTTCTTTAGGATTATTATCCTCTTTTAATCAATCTACTATTAATCCTGAATCAATTAGTTGGGGAACGCAATTTAATGGAACCTCTTACGATTCAAACTTGCCCAGTTATGAGAGTTTTGCAAGGAATCAGTTTTCATATTTTGATCTCTCAGCTGGTCTAGTTTGGTCTTATTCAAAAAAGGAAAGAAGAATTGCTTCTTATGATGAAGCTCGATTTCAGATTGGTGCAGCGGCATATCATTTAACTACTCCTAATTTATACAAAGGAATAGAACAAGATGAATTGTTTATGCGTTATGCGTTTTATGGAAAAGGATTCTTTGGTTTGTCTCAAAGCAATATGGCTTTAGTGCCTAATTTATTGGTACAGCTACAGGGCCCTAATGTGGAGGTAATTGCAGGTACTTATTTTAGGATTCGAATTAAAGAAGCATCTAAAATTACCGGGGTTATTAAGGAATCTGCTTTTTCGCTAGGTGCTAACTATAGATATGGAGATGCTATTAGCCCGGGGATACTTTTTGAATTAAGTAGCTATGCTATTGGGTTATCTTACGATTTAAATGTGTCTAAACTTACACCTGCAACGAACATGAGAGGTGGTTTTGAAGTAACATTGCGTTTTCTAAATCCAAGTCCATTTTTGTATAAGAGTCGCGTTCCATCTCTTTAGATGATGAAATATTTTGTTCAGCCTTTTAACTCTTTCATAAGTTATTATTTAAATTACTTATCTGTTGCTCTATTTTCAGACCTTTTAATTTTATATACTTATAAAGTATCTGTTTGATATAATTTGAAATAGCTTGCTTAAAAATTCATAAATAAAAGAATATTAGCATGTAAATGATAAACATTAGTCTCTATATTCCTCAATATTCATTCAGGAAATGATTACTTATAATCTGAAGGAAGTATGAAGGACTTCTTTTTTTGACTCAACACAACTAATGTTTGCATTTGTCCTATTTCTTCAATTAAACTTAATTTTTCTGAAATTAAATAATCGAATGCCGGTATGTCCTTTACAATAATTTTAAGCTGATAATCGAAATCCCCTGTCAATTGATAGCACTCAACTATTTCATCTATTTTGTTAATTTGATTAATAAAATTAGAAATAGCATTCTTCACTTGTCTTGTTAACGACACTTGAATTAGCGCTGTAAAACCTAAACCTAACAATGAGGCATTTACTATTGCATGATAGCTCTGAATATAGTCACCTTTTTCCAGCTTTTGCACTCTTCCTAGCGTAGGAGCAGGAGATAACCCTATCTTTTTACTTAACTCAACATTCGTAATTTTACTGTTCTTTTGGAGTTCTTTTAGGATTTTAAGGTCGGTTGCGTCTATTTTCATACAGTAAGTTTTGTTATCGAATTAGATAAATGACTAATCCTGAACTAATGTACTGAAATTATTTAATTCACAGAATTATATTTTAAATAATCTCAAAAAGAAGCGGTTTGCTAGGGGAAGCATCATTTTCGAAACTTGCTATCTGAATATTAATAAAAAACGCTCCATCAACAACACTTTCGGGAACAAAAATCAATTCAGTAATCGTTGAATCACGCCTAGGGTTAGCGGGGTAATTCCAAAACGCTCTATGCGATATCATTTTTCCACCATCATTTTCTCTATCCACAGAAGGTAAGTCAATTAACAAATGTTTGATTCCCATATCAGAAATATATTGAGCAGCTTCTTCAGCTAAATAAGGCCAATTTGTATTAGAATATTGATGCCCTATTTTTTCCAAGGGATTAGGTAGCGTTCTAATAACAATAGCTTCGGGGTTACCTTTAATTGCATTTTGGATTTGCTCTTTGGTTAAAACCCGATCTCCTTTCTTTTGCCATTCTGTCTCTTCTCCAACATACACTTCTGGTTCCACCGAAATTACTTGCCCAAAAAAGAAAAAGGTTTTCAACGTATCATTTATGGAATATACCTCTTTAGCAATATGCCCAACACATTCTGTATGGGTACCATTTCCATGGGGATTAAAAAAAATGTTTCGAAAATTAACATCTCCGCCTTCCGCAACACTTCCTAAAAATTGATCCGTACGAACGGGTTCAATTTTCATCGGCTCCACATACCAGGCATTTACACCTTTCTGATCCCCTCGAAGAGGGACAGAAATATCTATCGGGTTTGACAGATCTACTTTATAAATCTGATTTTTATGTTCAATAGAAGCTATCATAATTATATACTTATTCTTTGGAAACAGGATAAAAGTACTATTAATTATGGAATTGTATTTAAATGTTCGTTTCCATATAAATCAATCATTATGAGAAAATAAAATTACTCCTTAAGTTATTAATGAAAAGCGTTGTTGTATTTTCAAGAAACATAAATCCTCCTGCGAGAATTAAGGACATCTGTACATTTTTATTAGGGATAAACTGTTTCTATGGAACAGTCCCTTTGAGCTCAATAAAATCAAAAATACCTTCAGACGATTCCGTAGCATGCAATTCTCCGTCAACATAAATTAAGATAGAAAGGTCAAGAAGCGGCCCTGTTTTGATGGCGGAAAGATAATAATTACTTCCTTTTTTAACGCGAAAGCTTTTATTCCAATCGCCTGTTACGTTTGTTTCGTAGAAGTAAAGTCCATGAACTCCATAAGCTACTTCAGCATTCGATTTTGAAACAACACGGTATTTAATTCTTTTGTACGAATCTTTTTCACAACTCGTAAACGCCCAAAAAAAAAGAATTGCAAAACATATAAATATTGATTTCATTAGCTTGATTTAGAGTTCATTTCAACTGCATTTTTGCAAATTTCATGCCACCGTTTAAATTGTAATTCTTGTGAAATGGAGTTGAGGTATTCTCCAAATATCCGTCCTTTGTTAACCTGCAGTTACAGCAACTAAACAAACAATTCACTAGCAATACGATCAGCAAATGCCTTTCCTTTTTGGTTAAGAGAAAAAGATTGTTCATCTATATTCATTTGATCTGAATAATTAAATAGTTGCTTCTTAAGGTTAAGCAACCACTCTTCCCCAAACTCACTTTTGACATAGTCAAATTCACAGCCCCATATTGTTCTTAGCCCCAAAAGGACATACTCGTTATACCTATCGGCTTTAGAAAGCTTTTCTAATTCGAATGGAACTTCTCCATCTTTTATTGCTTTAATATACTTACCGTTGTTAGCTACATTCCATTGGCGCGTATTACCGTTAAATGAATGAGCAGATGGTCCAATTCCTAAATAGAATTTCCTTCTCCAATAAGATGAATTATGTTTTGAAAAAAATCCTTCTTTTCCAAAAGAAGAAATCTCGTAGTGCTGAAAATTATTGCTTTCCAAAGTATTAATTAACATCTCAAATTGCTCCGCACCTACTTCATCGTTCAACGGTTTAGATTTACCCGTTTTGACAAGATGATGCAAAGCGGTTCCGGGCTCTACAGTTAAGTTATATGCCGAAATATGCTGAACATCCAGTTCCAATACTTTTTGTAAATTGATTTCCCACGCTTCAATTGTCATTTCCGGTAAGCCATAAATAAGATCAATTGTAATATTATCAAACCCTAAACTTTGCGCATCTTGAACACATTTAGTCGCTTGATTTGAATTATGTGCACGATTCATCCAAGTTAAATCAACATCGTTAAAGGACTGGATACCGATACTTAGTCTATTTATTCCTGCTTGTTTTAATTCTTGTAGTTTTTGAAAAGTGAAATCATCAGGGTTCCCTTCCAATGTTATTTCAGGGGTGGAAATAATAGAAAATTCAGCATATACCTTATCCAAAATTCTTCTAATCTCTCCTGAATCTAAAAAACTTGGTGTACCGCCTCCAAAATAAATCGTTTCGACTATTTCCTCGTTCAAATAGCTTTTTTGAATTTCTATTTCCTTCAGTAAGCAAGTTATTAAGTCCTCTTTTTTTTTCAAAGAAGTGCTAAAATGAAAATCACAATAGTGGCATTTCTGTTTGCAAAAAGGTATGTGAATATAAATGCCCATTGATTTTCAAAAGTACATAGTTTGAACAGTACAATTCTCTATTTACTCAATTAATTAAATAGCGAACTTTTAGGGAAACCTCTTTCTCTTTTTTACTTTTGTAATCCTTATCAATTTTTTTATGAAAACACTTTCTATTCTATTCCTATTATTATTGCTTAGCTGTTCTCAGAAAGAGGCTAACATTCCTGTTGAAAAAAACATCGCAGTTGATCAAAAAAAAAGTATTATAGATGGCGATTTTATTGAATATCATCCCAATGGAATTTTAAAAACGAAAGGATTACTGAAAAACGGAAAGAGAACTGGAACCTGGACAGCATATCACGCTAATGGTAACCTATACAGTGAAAGCAAATACAAGGCAGGCATACTCAATGGAAAAACCGCGGCTTACTATCCTAATGGGAATGTGCAATACATGGGTCTCTATATTAACAACGAAAAAGACGATCATTGGTTTTTCTATAGTGAAGATGGGTCTTTTGAAAAAGATGTGTTATTTAAAAGCGGAGAAAAAGTCAAGGCTATTCCTTGATTGGACAAGAGCGTAAGTGCATAAAAATAACCTTACGGTCTAAAAAAGGCCTTATGACATACTCAAGCATATCTTTCTTTTGATTTCAATTATTGAATGAATTATCTTTTCTGTAATAAACATTATTAAATAAATTGTTTTGCACTTATTTAATAATTTACTCCCACCGGGACTCGAACCCAGATCTATTGCTTAGGAGGCGACTATTCTATCCTGTTGAACTATGGAAGTATGTTTTTATCTAATTGTATTTACCGCTTCAACCCCTCATTTATTCCAACCCGTATTTCGCCTTATACTTATTGTAATTTCTAGATTGATGATTATCTAAATTAATCATTCTTCCATCAATAAAAGCAATAACAACGTTGCTTGTTCTCATGTCTAATGCATCTCCTTCCGAAACGAATAACGTTGCCTTTTTTCCTGCTTCGATAGAGCCTAATTCATTCTCTATTCCCAAAATCTTTGCAGCATTCAATGTAATTGAGGCAACTCCTTCTTCATATGTTAGTCCATGAGCAATAGCTGTCCCCGCAACAAATGGCAAGTTTCTCGTTCCCATTTGCTCCATTCTAGCATAGTATTGCAAGCAATAAGGCACTCCAGCATCATACAATAACTTGGGTAACCGGTAAGGCAAATCTATATCGTCTTCTGGTTGATTTGGTAAGCTATGAATATGTTGAATAACTACAGAAATATTATTTTCTTTCAATCGATCAGTCACCATCCAGGAATCATATCCTCCGACAATAACAACTTTTTTCAAGTTATACTTTCGCTTAAAATTGATAACATCATTAATCTCTTTTACATAAGAAACATTTACAAAAAGCGTTTTGTTTCCGGCAAACACTCCCTTCATTGCCTCTAATTTCAAATCTCTGTCTCCTTCGTTTGAAGCTTTACTATAAGCCAAAGACTCATCGAAAAACATGTTTATATCCTTTGTTTTTTCCATATAATTTTTTGATTTTTTCGAATCTCCAGAAGTTGACCACCACCCACTCGACTTCATAAATCTTGGCCAATTTAAATGGACCCCAATGTCTTCTTTTATAAGAGCATCTTCCCAGTTCCATGCATCAAAATGAACGATTGAAGAGCTCCCTGAAACTATTCCTCCCCTTGGAGTCACTTGAGCCAATAAAACCCCATTAGTTCTTATAGTTGGTGTTATTTTTGAATCAGTATTATAGGCAATTATAGACCGAACATTAGGGTTATACGTCCCAATTTCTTCAAAATCCTCAGTGGCTCTAACCGCACCTATTTCCATTAATCCAAGAGTAGAGTTTACTGCTATAAAACCAGGGTATACGTGCTTATCTTTAATGTCAATTACGGTGTCATAATCTGAATTATTAATTGTGCTGGTTAGCGCGTTCATCACGTTAATAATTTTACCATTCTCCAAAACAATAGCTGAACGATTAATCATCTCCCCTGTTCCTAAATGAGCCGTTCCGTTTAACAACAAAACACTTTTTCCTTGTTTTGCACCAGGCGCTTCTTGTCCTTGAAGATTTGAAAGCCAAAACACAAGAAGAATTACTACTTTATATTGTACATTTTTCATTTCTATCCAATTTTAATTACCATCATCACTTAAAGTTCCACAAACGTGCACTGTAGACTTCTTCTTAAATGCTTTTTGTGTTTCAGCTCCACCATTCTTTTCTTCTATCATTTTCGTAATAATTCTAAGACGTTCCTGCTGAATCTCTTTTCGCATTTTAAGATCTCTTTTCCAATCATAATAAACTATACCGTCAACAATTGTTTGCTCCACTTTTGCATACACAGAAAGTGGATTGTCACTCCATATTACTATGTCGGCATCCTTTCCTATTTTTATACTCCCCATCCTTTCATCCACATGTAATAAAATAGCAGGATTTAAGGTCACCATTTTAAGCGCCTCCTCTTCCGTCATCCCGCCATACTTAATTCCCTTAGCAGCTTCCTGATTTAACCTTCTCCCCATTTCAGCATCATCGCTGTTTATAGCAGTCACAATTCCCATTTGGTTTAATAAAGAAGCATTGTGTGGTATAGCGTCATTCACTTCAAATTTGTATGCCCACCAATCGCTGAATGTAGATCCCCCTGCGCCATGAGCCTTCATTTTATCTGCCACTTTATACCCTTCCAGAATGTGCGTAAACGTATTTAGTCTAAACTTCATGGAATCGGCAACATGTATTAGCATGTTTATTTCTGATTGCACATATGAATGACACGTTACAAAGCGTTGTGCATTTAAAATTTCTAAAATAGCTTCTGTTTGCAAATCCCTTCTTGGAGCACTTGCTTCTTGTTTTTTCTTTTTTGGAAGTTCTTTATAAACAGACCACTTCTTCTCATACTCTTGGGCATTAATAAAAGCATCGTAAAACACTTGCTCAACTCCCATTCTTGTTTGTGGAAAACGAATAGTATTATATGAGCCCCAATTTGATTGTTTCACATTTTCTCCTAATGCAAACTTTATAAATCCAGGGGCATTCTTTACCTTCATTTGTTCTGGGCTATTCCCCCACCTTAATTTTATTAGTGCTGCTTGTCCTCCAATTGGATTTGCTGAGCCATGTAATAATTGTGAAGCAGTTACACCTCCTGAAAGTTGACGATAAATATTGATGTCATTCGGTTTAATTACATCACCTATCCGAACTTCTGCGGTAACTGCACTTGACCCTTCGTTGACCCCTCTCTCAATGGCAATATGAGAATGTTCATCAATAATTCCAGGCGAAACATGTTTCCCTTGTGCATCAATTACAAAGGTGTTTCCGTCAACAATATCTGCTATTTTCCCAATGTGGGAAATTTTGCCTTCTCTAATTAAAATATCAGTCACTAACGTTCCCTGATCTTCCAATGTCCAAACTGTTGCGTTTTTAATTAAAATTGATTTTTGTACCGGTAATAAATCCCATCCATACGCCATCATTGGGTACATGAATTTTCCCAGGGTTATTGAATCAGCAACAGCTAGCTCTTTCTTTTTCTTCTCATGTTTTTCACTTCGGATAGCAGTCCATTCAATCCACTCTCCATTAGGCATTTGACCACGCCCGTCCCATACTCCAGAATCAAAATTTACATTCCCTGATAAGCGATATACGCCTCCTTTTAACTGGTATGAAATTGCTATCGTATGATCATTTAGAGTAGTAGCTACCTTTACTGACTTCTTCTTAATTACCTTATATGGCTTGCCCGTCAAAGAATCTAAAACCAAATCTCCTTTTACACTTATGCTGTCTACAATCACATCGTAAGTCAATTTTCCTAAAGGTTTTTCTTTTGAACCAGTAACTTTTAACGATCTAATATTCTGATTTACGTTTAAGTTGTAAACCCCACGAATATCAATCCGGTCGATTGCAGAAACTTCATGCTTCTGCCCTTTAATCCAATTTTGATGAATGCTCTCCCCTTGTTCAAAAACATCTCCTGATGTAATGAGAAAGTTTGCTTGTTTACCTGTGGTTAGCGATCCTAATTCCGCATACGCACCTATCATTTCCGCAGGTACTTGTGTCAATGATTTAAGCGCTTGTTTTTTTGAAAGCCCCATTTTTACGGCTTTACGTAGATTTTTTAAGAAGTCTGATTTCTTTTTCAATCCATCGGTGGTTAATGCAAAAACGATTTGGTTTTCCTCTAAAAATTTTGGATTCGATGGTGCCAACTCCCAATGTTTCATTTCCTCTAAAGAAACGTGTCTTGCGTCATAAGGATCCTCAACATCGTATGCCTTTGGAAAGTTTAATGGAACAATAAATTTCCCGTTTGTAGCTTTCATATCTGAAATCATTTGGTATTCATCTCCACCTCCTTTGAAAATGTATTGAACACTGAAATCATCGCCGATTTTATCCGCTCGTAAAACTGAATATTTATTGCTAACATCAAAAATCTGAGGTAATGACTGAGTTGATGTAAACGCTTCTAACGAAAGGTTTTTCTGTTTATCCTCAATTGAGGTGTGATACCATTCAGCATCCAAAAATGTTTGTTTTATTAAAGCAATACAGCCCATTAAAGAGCTTGGATAAGCTTGCCGTGAGGTGCCTTTTTTAAATGAGTAATGTGCAGCTGCCTTTTCTAAAACGATGTTATCGTGCTGGGAGTTACTAGCTAAATTGGTAAGGACAGATGTTCCTCGGGCAATACCATCTTGTTGGTGAGAAAGAACGGTTCCGAACCCAATGTTTCGATACTCCTTAGCTGATTTATCATTATCTGTAAAGGTCTCAATTCCATTAACCTCTGGCTTTATTGCCTGGTTCCAGGAATACGCTCCCTTTTTTAAACTATTATATTGTGGATAGTTATTTCGTGGTGATTTTTTCACCTCTTCCATCCCGTAAGAAGTATAGAGATCAATAAAAGATGGATAAATATGCTTCCCATCAACATCATGAATCACACAATTTTCAGGGAGCTTGTTTTTTCCTCCAACATAAGTAATTCTTCCTTCCTTGATAAACAAATAACCCTCATTGACTATCGTTTCTGCATCAACATGAATTATAGCATTTATAAATGCGTGAGAATTATGGTTCTTATCTCGCACTCCATTTGTTGGAAAATCTTCTTGTGAAAACCCGATAATTGAAAGGGAAATAAATAATAAAAATAAGTAGTTTTTCATAAATTAAATCTAAAGCAAACAAAAATAAGCATTGTTATGACAATTAAAGGTCTCTTATTTTTAGCTTTGCAAAGAAACTTTTTTATAAACGGTTAAAATGGAAATATTAAAACACACACACTCTGGCCTGAGATGGCTTTTTCTCTTAATAATAATCTTTGCAATTGTCAATGCTATTAGAAAATGGAAATCTGGAGAAAAATTTGGAGCAAAAGATAAGTTACTAAACATTATTACCATTGCTTTAACACATACTATGGGTATTCTTGGAATAATACTGCTATTCATTACGGACAAAATTCAATTTACAGAGGGTTTTATGAAAAATGATATGTATAGGTTTTACCTAACCCAACATACGTTCGGAATGGTACTAGCAATAATTCTGATTACTATCGGTTATAGTAAAGCTAAAAAAGCAACAAAGGACAAAGCGAAATTTAGAAAGACTGCAGTTTGGTTTGCAATCTCTCTAATAATCGTACTAATATCCATACCATGGCCATTTTGGGGAGTAGGAGGAGAATTATATTAATCGGAATCGTTTTTGTTTTAACCGCTTGCGGACAGCAGGAATCAGTAATAAATGAAGATGGCTCGTCAAATGGCAGTGCTATTTACAAGCAGAACTGTAAAGTGTGTCATGGAGGAAAAGGAGACTTGGGAGTTGGAGAAGCTGCTGATTTAACCAGGTCAATAAAAACATTTGAAGAAAAATTATATATCATTACGAATGGTAGTGAAAGTAGAAAAATGACTTCTTTCAAAGGAGTCTTAACTGAAAAGGAAATCAGTGCGGTCACCACACATATTGAAACATTAATAAAATAAATGGGCGATATTAATTCCGAAAATATTAATCCAAATAACGCAGTAATTGTTGGGATAATTACACAAAAACAAACTCCAGAATTAATTAAGGAGTACCTGGATGAATTAGAGTTTCTAGCAAAAACTTATGGTGTAAAAACGAAAAAAAGATTTACGCAAAGACTAGAGACTCCCAACACAGCTACTTTTGTAGGAAAAGGAAGACTAGACGAAATTAGAACATATGTTAAAGCTAATAATATAGATACGGTAATATTTGATGATGACCTTTCGCCTTCTCAATTGCGTAACATCGAAAAGATTTTGGAGGTATTAATTCTAGATAGGAGTTTGTTGATTTTGGAAATATTTCAGCAGCGAGCTCAAACATCACATGCAAAAACACAAGTAGAATTAGCGCGTTATCAATACTTATTGCCACGCTTAACCAACATGTGGACTCACCTTGAAAGGCAGCGAGGAGGGACAAGTACGCGTGGAGGTTCTGGGGAAAAAGAAATTGAAACAGATAGAAGAATAATTCGAGATAAAATTTCACGTCTTAAAAAACAATTAAAAGCGATTGATAAACAAATGGCTACCCAAAGAGGGAATCGAGGCAAGTTAGTTCGAGTAGCTTTAGTGGGATATACAAATGTCGGGAAATCAACTTTAATGAACGTATTGAGTAAATCTAAAGTCTTTGCGGAAAATAAGCTCTTTGCAACATTAGACACTACCGTTCGAAAAGTGGTGTTACAAAACATCCCTTTTCTAATGTCTGATACCGTTGGATTTATTCGGAAACTACCCCATCAACTAGTAGAGTCTTTTAAATCGACATTAGATGAAGTTCGAGAGGCTGACTTAGTTATTCATGTTGTTGACATAGCGCATCCAGCATTTGAAGACCATTACAATACGGTTAATCAAACTTTAGCTGAAATTGAAGCTACAGACAAGCCAACGTTATTAGTGTTTAACAAAATAGATACCTACGACCTTTTGGGAGGTTTTGAAGATGGCGAGTTTTCTAGACCAACTTTAAAAGAGTTAAAGAAAACATGGATGGCCAATCTTGATAATCAATGCCTATTTATTTCTGCAGAGAAAAAAACGAATATTGATGAATTGAGAAAAACGATGTATGAAGAAGTGAAAAAAATTCATATCACTCGGTTTCCTTACAATGATTTTCTGTATCAGAAATACGAATAGAAAATTCTATCCTTTATAATTTTCCTTATAAACTTTAAATATAAAGTTACCTACCCAAAAGGAAGGCAAGTATATTTAGAATAGATTTTTACCTTTGGCAAATGAAAAAAATTATTGCATTTGTCTCTGTCCTAACACTAATTAGTAGCTGTCACGTAGGGCGATATGTGGTATATAATTTTGCAAATATCGACGATTATAAAAAATTTAAAAACCGTGAAATATCTGCATCCCCTACTCCCTTTTCATTTAGCGAAACTAGTGATAGTGCCATTTTTAAAAACGTGCTTACGCGAACCAATTATGATTCGTATAATGCCTTTGAAACTGTTCTTGAAAAAAACAAAACAGTAGCATTTTTAGTCATTCAAAACGACTCTATTAAGTATGAGTGGTATTCCAAAAAAAATAGTGTAGAAACCATGTTTACTTCATTTTCGATGGCTAAATCTTATATCTCTGCATTAATTGGTGTTGCTATTGAAGAGGGACACATTAAAAGCGTAGATGAACCCATCACTAATTATATAAAATCATTTAAGCACGATGGTTTTGATTCTATTAGCATTGAGCATTTACTTAATATGCGAACGGGGATTGATTATGTAGAAAACTATTTTAACCCATTTGGAAATATCCCAGTTGCCTACTACGGAAGAAACTTGGATAAACACATGCGGAATATAAAAATTAAGGAAGCCCCAGGTCAAAAATTTGAATATATGAGTATTGCTACGCAAATTTTGGGTGTTATTTTAGAAGAGGCAACTGGAAAAACAGTAACGAACTATTTACAAGAAAAGTTATGGACACCAATAGGTACAGAATATAATGCAAGTTGGAGCTTGGATAAAAAAGATGGGAGAGAGAAGTCTTTTTGTTGCATTAATGCGCGGGCTAGAGATTTTGCAAAATTTGGAAAACTCTATCTTCAGATGGGGAAATGGGGCGACAATCAGGTTGTTCCTGAGGAGTGGATTAGGAATTCCGTGGAAATTCATGCCGAGACAAAAGACAATTTTTACCAGTATCAATGGTGGCTGGAGCCAAAGGCAGGAAAACCAAATACGAGAACAAATTATATGGCCCAAGGAATCTTAGGTCAATACATTTATGTTAATCCCGAAAAAAAAACAATAATTGTGCGATTAGGGCAGAATTGGGGGAAAATAAACTGGAGAATGGTGTTTTCCAACATTTCTAGCGCTATTTAATAAGTACGGTTTTAATCCTATTTTAATCAACCTCCAAAAACTCCAACTGTTCAAATAAGCCTTTTCAAGCACTTGCTAAAGGAATGGCACTAATGACCGGAGTGGGGCAAGGGCTATTTAATCCGGGTTTTACTTTTATAAATGGATTTTAGTACATTTAATATCACTAAAAAAGATTAATCAAAAAAAGCACCCCAATGTAACTTTAAGTATTTATATTGGTGTTCTTATTTCTATAAAAATGAAGCTTTTACTTTTAGTTACTCTCCTCGTTGGTCTATTAAGTTCTTGTTCGAGCTCTCGAACATTTAACAATGGGCCATTTCAAAAAAGAAAGTACAATAGCGGGTTTTATTTCAACAGCAAAAAAAACATTCAGGCTAACAAAGAAAAAGTCACTTCTGAAGAGATGTTCAACGAAGTGAAACAGACAATTAATGAAGTGAAATTTGTTCCATCAACAGTTAAACACCTTCCTACAGCCGCCCTTTCTGAAAAAGTTACTGACTCTGTTAAAATCATTTTAAAAAATGGAG
>Ga0209630_10002261_pt1 | contig 18903 bp, 17 predicted proteins | sample COG_01_FD_184745 | JGI IMG/M metagenome (GOLD analysis project Ga0209630, IMG submission 184745) | Pelagic Microbial community sample from North Sea - COGITO 998_met_01 (SPAdes) (version 2) | ecosystem: Environmental > Aquatic > Marine > Neritic zone/Coastal water | place: Helgoland, sampling... | reverse complement strand
ATTTATCAGCGCAGAAAAGAAGACACGCCTCAATGAAGACATAACTTCGCCAGAGGTGAGGTTAATAAATGCAGAGGGTGAACAGGTAGGTATCGTGTCAATTAGTGAAGCAAAACAAATCGCTGAAGACTCCGAGTTAGATCTGGTTGAAATTGTTCCCAATTCAGAACCACCTGTATGTCGGGTCATGGATTACGGAAAATTTGTATTCGAGCAGAACAAGAAACAACACGCTGCTAAAAAGAAGCAAAAGCAGATACAGATTAAGGAAGTTAAGTTTAGACCTGGCACTGAAGACGGTGATTACCAAATAAAGTTAAAGAATTTAATTAAATTCTTGAGCAACGGTGACAAGGCAAAGATTACACTCCGATTTCGTGGCAGAGAAATGGTACACCAGGAATTAGGAACGAAGATGTTAAAGAGGATAGAAGCCGATCTGGAAGAATACGGAACCGTCGAACAGTTTCCAAAGATGGAAGGTCGACAAATGGTCATGGTTTTGGCCTCAAAGAAATAAATTGATAAGACTTTTGAAATTGGAGTTATTGAAATGCCCAAGATGAAATCAAATAGTGGTGCTGCAAAGCGTTTTTCGCGTACTGCATCCGGTAAATTTAAACATGGTCAGTCGCACCGCAGCCACATTCTGACCAAAAAGAGCACAAAGCGTAAACGTCAGTTACGCGGAATGCTTGCAGTTCATGATAGTGACCAGAAGGCAGTTGCCCGAATGGTTCCGTATTTATAGAGAGGAATTGAAGCAATGCCAAGAGTAAAACGTGGCGTAACCGCACACGCCAGACATAAAAAAATTATTGATCAAGCCAAAGGTTACAGTGGTCGACGCAAGAACATTTTTCGTGTTGCCAAACAAGCAGTCACTAAAGCAGGTCAATATGCCTATAGAGATCGTCGTCAGCGCAAGAGACAGTTCCGTTCACTTTGGATTACGCGAATTAATGCTGCTGCTCGAATTCATGGTCTTTCTTATAGTCGCTTCATAGATGGATTGAACAAGGCATCGGTTGAGGTTGATCGTAAAGTATTAGCAGACATTGCTGTATTTGATAAGGTTGCTTTTGGCGTATTAGCCGAACAGGCCAAGGCCAGCCTTACTCATTAATTTTTTTTATAATGATTTAAAAAAGGGAAAGGCTTATCTTTCCCTTTTTTATTTACAGGGAAGTAATGTCATCAAAAATTGCTAGAAATCATGTTCCTGACGATTTCAACCGTTTACATCCGTGTAAACGTCCTGCATTTTTGATATTTCCGCCATCCATGGCGGTCATGTCGCGAGAGGACCGGAGTCAGTAGCGACGGAATATTGGATAAAACGTGAATAATACTGAGAAACTTAAAGTCCAGGCAATTTCAGAGATAGATTCAGCTTCTGATCTTTCACAGCTTGACCTTATTAGAGTTGATTATCTGGGTAAAAAAGGTCAGCTCACGCAATTATTAAAACAGCTTGGCAAACTACCCGCAGACGAGAGACCTCAAGCTGGTCAAATCATTAATGTTGCTAAGGTAGCTGTGCAAAACGCAATAGATGCACGAAAATCCACACTGGAAAATGAACGACTCAAGGATATTATTGAAAAAGGTCGTTTAGATGCCTCCTTACCAGGACGAGGAAATAATCGAGGTGGATTACACCCGATTACATTAACCTTGCAGCGGATAGAGTCGCTTTTTCAGCAAATTGGCTTTGATGTTGTCGAGGGACCCGAAGTTGAGGATGATTATCACAACTTTGAAGCATTAAATATACCTGAGCATCATCCTGCTCGTGCCATGCACGACACCTTTTATTTTCCTGATGGAAGATTACTTAGAACCCATACTTCATCAGTACAAATAAGAATCATGCAAAATGATGAGCCACCTTTTCGCTTTATCGCTCCTGGTCGTGTCTATCGATGTGATTCTGATATGACGCATACGCCGATGTTTCATCAAGTCGAAGGACTTATTGTTGATGAGTCGGTTACTTTTGCAGATCTAAAAGGGATGTTGGTTGATTTTCTGGAAATCTTTTTCGGAAAAGAATTACAAATACGTTTTCGGCCCTCTTATTTCCCATTTACTGAGCCTTCTGCTGAGGTCGATATCATGGGTGAAAGAGGGTGGTTAGAGGTGCTTGGCTGTGGGATGGTACACCCAAACGTCTTAAAAAATGTAGGTGTTGACCCTGAAAAGTATACTGGGCTTGCATTTGGCATGGGAGTAGAGCGTTTAGCAATGCTTTACTATGGTGTAGATGACCTGAGAATGTTCTTCGATAACGATATTCGCTTTCTTAAGCAATTTCATTGATTTTGGGTATATGACATATGAAATTCAGTGAAAAATGGTTGAGGGAATTTGTAAACCCTAAAGTAGATACCGAAACACTAATGCATCAATTAACCATGGCCGGTCTTGAGGTCGATGGTATTGAGACAGCTTGTCCTGAATTTAGGGGTTTGGTTGTAGCAGAAGTTAAAACTGTATCGAAACATCCCGATGCAGATAAACTCCAGATTTGCGAAGTCGATTGTGGCGATAAAAATTTATTAACTATTGTTTGTGGCGCTGCCAATGTCAGGCAAGGAATGCGGACAGTTTTGGCAAAAATTGGTGCAAGTTTGCCTGGCGTAGATGAATTGAAAGCTGTCTCGCTTAAAGGGGTTACCTCTTCGGGCATGCTTTGCTCTGCAAAAGAAATCGGCTTGAGTGATGAACATGATGGAATCATGGATTTATCTATAGAAGAACCCATAGGCATGCAACTCACTGAAGTTATAGAAAGTAATGATAATATTATTGAAATATCGCTGACACCTAACCGTGGTGATTGTCTTAGTATTACAGGGATTGCCCGAGAAGTAGCTGTATTTAATCAAATCGACTTTAGTGTTCCTGAAGTTCAAATAAACGATATCAACGCCTCAACCAGCCGGAGTGTAAAACTATCCGCTGTCAAAGCATGCCCAAAATACCTCGGTAGAGTCATAGAAAATGTTGATACAGCGGTCAAATCGCCGCTTTGGCTATCTGAGAAGCTAAGACGTTCGGGCATTAGAAGCATTAATATCGTCGTCGATATTACTAATTTTGTCATGCTTGAATTAGGTCAGCCGATGCATGCATTCGATAATGACGTTTTACAGGGTGAAATCGAAGTCAGGCTGTCTAAAAGCGGCGAAAAGATAAAACTACTCGATGAATCTGAAATTGAGCTGAAATCGGACACATTACTTATAACGGACGAATCGGGTCCATTAGCGATGGCGGGTGTTATGGGTGGTTTTGAGAGTGCGGTAACTACAAGTACGCAAAATATCTTTCTGGAAAGCGCCTTTTTCAATCCAAAGCATATTAGTGGAGAAGCACGTCAATATGGTTTGCATACTGATTCGTCTCATCGATTCGAACGCGGGGTAGATCCTGAACTTCAATCTAAAGCGATAGAACGTGCTACAGAATTAGTTATCGCAATGTGCGGAGGACAGGCAGGACCAATCGTTAAAGCATTGAGTGATGATGATTTACCTAAAAATACTGAGGTAACTCTTCGAAAGCCCCAGATCAAACGCATACTTGGTATTGAGTTTGAAGAACAATTCGTAACAGATACATTTACTAACTTAGGAATGCAATGCAAATACTCAGAAAATCAATGGTTTATTTTTGCTCCTTCACATCGTTTCGATATTAATATCGAAGTTGACCTTATAGAAGAACTTGCGCGGATATACAGTTATGACGCTATTCCTATCTCTGCACCCAACAACAAATTGAAAATGCGAGTGCCTAATGATCATCATGAGACGCTCAAGCGTATACGAGAAGTACTCGTAAATCGTGATTATCATGAGGTAATTACATATAGTTTTATTGATCCAAAGCTTAATAACTTATTGAATAAAAAGGATAATTTATTGCTGATCAACCCTATAGCACCAGAACTTTCAGAAATGCGAACAAGCCTGCTACCGGGTTTACTGAATACATTGCAATACAATATTAAGCGTCAACAAGAAAGGGTCCGTATTTTTGAGTCAGGTCTGGTTTTTAATAACAAAGAAGATCTTAAACAAGAACCTCACATTGCTGGTTTAATATATGGAAATATTAATGAAAAACAATGGGGTAAAGATACTATCTTATGTGATTTCTATGATTTAAAGTGTGATGTAGAATCCTTTATTTATTCTATGATCGGATCTAGCGAAATAGAGATGCAGCCAAGCACTTCAAATATATTGCATCCTGGGCAAGCTGTTGATGTGTATGTCAGTGGCAAAAATGCAGGTTGTTTTGGACGATTACATCCTAAAACAGCTGCAGATATTGACCTGCCAGACAATATTTATCTATTTGAATTTAATATAAAAAGTATATTAAAGCAGGAAAAGACACGCTATAAGTCAATTTCAAAATATCCGTCTGTAAAGAGAGACATTTCAATCGTTATAGATGAAAAAACGCTACTTGAAGATGTCCTGAAATGCGCACGAAATGATGGATCGGACTTATTAACTAACCTAGAGTTATTTGACGTGTATCAAGGGGAAGGTATTGAAAAAGGGAAAAAAAGTCTTGCTTTAGGCTTGACCTTTCAAGCAACTTCTAGCACTCTTAAGGATGAAGAGGTTGAGACTATCATGGGGAATATGATTGATGGTCTACATAATAAATTCGGTGCAAAACTGAGAGAATAATATGGCAGCTCTGACTAAGGCTGAAATGGCGGAAAAATTATACGAAGAACTTGGCTTAAACAAACGTGAGGCTAAGGAAATTGTAGAAATGTTCTTCGAAGAAATTCGTTCCGCTCTAGAATCAGGGAATCAAGTGAAACTTTCCGGTTTCGGAAACTTTGATTTGAGAGATAAAAATCAACGTCCTGGACGTAACCCGAAGACGGGTGAAGAAATTCCTATTAGCGCTCGTCGCGTAGTGACATTTCGTCCTGGCCAAAAACTAAAGGCACGAGTAGAAGCATATGCTGGAAGCGTCCAACAATAGTGAATTACCGGCAATACCCGGTAAACGTTATTTTACAATAGGCGAGGTTAGCGACCTCTGTGCTGTTAAGCCACATGTCTTACGCTATTGGGAACAAGAGTTTCCATCACTTAAGCCCCTGAAACGTCGTGGTAATAGACGCTATTACCAGCGCCATGACGTTATCCTTATTAGGCAGATAAGAAGTTTGCTTTATGAACAAGGTTTTACCATTGGAGGCGCTCGACAGCGTCTATCCGGTGATGAAGCCAAAGATGATTCAAATCAAAGCCAGCAAATTATTAAACAGCTAAGAACTGAACTAGAAGAAGTTTTAGATCTGTTACGACGATAACTTGTACGTATTAAGACCAAGAAGTTTTCGTAATTCTCGGTTTTTTAAATTTTGACTACTGAATTCAAACAATAGTTGAAACTCTCATCTTTAGTTAATATCATTTTTTTCACAACGGGGCGTAGCGCAGCTTGGTAGCGCACCTGCATGGGGTGCAGGGGGTCGGAGGTTCGAATCCTCTCGCCCCGACCAATATCCCTATTGGTCATACTTTTCGAATTACAAGATTGTGATTATTCATTACACTACTTCTTTTGCTTATAAATAATGATTAAGCAGATATTAATTTATACTATATACATGCCCTAGAGGCATTAGTGACTTTTTATCAGAGCAATTGGAGGGTTAGATGAAATGTAAAGCGCACCCAACAATTGAGGCGATCGCTCACTGCTTGGTGTGTGATAGTCCGGTTTGTAAAGGATGTATCGCAAATGGAAATGAATCTGCGCCTCAGTGTGCAAGATGTGTCTCTTTCAACAGTATGGCAGAGACAGAAAATGCTCAAATAATTCAAACTGAGCAACTAAAGCAGCAAGAGGCTGAAGAAAAGGAAAGAATCAGTAGAGAAAAAGAAAAAAAACAACTGAGGCTGAAGTTAGGCGTCATAGTCTTTGGACTGATTATTATAGTTATCCAGTTTATTTTAGTTAACAAGCCTGTCTCATTTATTCCGCCAGATAAAACAGATGACGTCGAAATGACGGATTACTGTCTTTTAAACCTGTTGGAAATTTCTGCATTACTAAAACAAGAACAATTCTCTGTCGAGGATTTTCGTTGCCCACATACAAACACTCTCTATCGAGTCACGCATAAGGATGGTGATATCGTTGTTAGCGATCCCAATCCTGAGTTTCACGGCTATCTTGAAATGAGTGTCAGTAAAAATAACCCGGAACCAACGTTGATTGAGGATCCAGGTTTTGAAATCACGGGCGATAGTTTATGACACATTATCACTGAATTACGGTATGAAAAATATTAAGAACACAGCGGGATTTACACTAATTGACTTAATCATGGTTGTTACGATTATGGGAGTCCTTGCCTCTATAGCGATTCCAAGTTATCAAAACTATATTCTCAAAGCGCGTGCAGTAGATATCACCGTTTTTCTCCGAGGGATGAAAGGTCATTTTTATGAACAGTATCAGGCAGGTGATGATTTCCCGCTTGAAGTAAATGGTTCCAAGGCAATGACAGCAAGTCGAGTGATGAGAATGAAACCGCGAGTTAAACTATCTGAGCAGATGATCAAAGTGTCCGGTGCAAGTGCGATTGATACATATTGGTACGACAACGACCCGCGTAGAGGAAAAAATAGGAACATGGCTTGGATGGCCGTTAGCGTTAATAAGGAATTATTCCCCGAGTGTGGTAAAGGAAGGTATTGCGCGATACATTTGGGAATAAAGCGATCAGATAGTACAGGAGAACTACACGAATTTTGTGGTAGATGGTCAAAAAGCAGAAATTGGGGGAGTTTCCCTCTTAACGTCTTACCGGAATATTGTCGATCAACATGTGTTAGCTGTGACATGAGAAAGATTCGTTAGATTGAAAATGAATATATCAACCGCAGAAAGATCTAAAGTTATTCAACACAAGCCTGCTTTATCACAGTCGAAACCATTTTCACCACCTCCTTTATGTGCGATAGACCCACGTAACAGAATTAAACAAGGGGACGATGTTGTCGTCGTTAAAGAGAATGGGGAAAAAATAAAAGGCACGTTACATAGTGCAGAAGTCCAGGCTAATTATCTATTACTGGATGTTGAAGGACAAGACGAGCCATTACAAATTGCTTACTCATCTTCCAAAATGATTTATATGTCAGCATTCAGAAAGTGGGTTGATTTACCAAGGGTGGAAACCGATGTCGTTGATATAACTACACCGGGCGCTGTCGATTTTAGTATTATCTTCAATGATGATGATGAGCTTAAAGGTAAAACAATGGGATTCAATGTTGACCGCAATGGTCTTTTTTTGTTTCCTACACAGAAACCAGGGTATTTTATTTACACCTTTATTCCCCATCACGTAATAAAGCATCATCAGGTAGGCCCTAAAATCGGCGAGCAGCTGATAGATAATGATCTCGTTAGTACTACGAATATTGATTCTGCACTTACCATGCAGCAAGACAAGCGAGCCGAACTTCTAGGCGAATATTTTAAACGTCATGCGCTAGTGACAACTCAGGAATTAGAGGAGGCACTGGGTAAACAAAGTGACACTCCAAATGTCAGACTAGGTGATGTATTAGTTAGGGAGAAATTGATTACTCAGGAACAATTGGACTTAGCACTGGTAGAACAAAAGAATGCCCGGGATATGCCATTAGGTGAATTACTAATTAAGTCTGGTCATATAACTCAAGATCAATTGCAACTGAGTCTGGCAGAAAAAATGGGGATTCCATTTGTTGATATTAGCAAGCTAGATATCAACGCCGATGTCCATTTATTAGTTCCTAGAGAAATAATACAAAAATATTCCGTCATGCCGCTGAGTATTTTTAATGGCAAACTTATTATTGCTATGGAAGATCCATTGAATTGGAAAATTTTAGAAGCAATAAGATTTGCTGCATCTAAAGATTTGATTGCGGTAATGGCTTCTGAAGAAGATATACAAGAGGCAATCAAGATTTACTACACGGATGATTTAGATGGTTTTCATATTTCAGATGAGGATGGTGAGTCTGAGCCCGAAGAAGAAACCTTGGATGATTCAGCAATTTCAGAGAACCTCGTTGTACGTTTGGCTAACAAGATTGTCATAGATGCTTTTCAACAGAATGTCTCTGATATTCATATAGAGCCTTATCCAGGCAAAAAGAAAACGGTTGTTCGGTTCCGCAAGGATGGTGTGTTGATTCCTTATCATACGCTCTCTCCAAAATTAAGGCGTACTCTGATTGCGCGTTATAAGGTTATGGCGCATTTAGATATCAGCGAAAGACGCAAGCCACAGGATGGCAAGATAAATTTTGCTCGCTTTAGCAGACTCAAGCTGGAGTTGCGAGTCATTACTATACCAACTGCTGGAGATGAAGAAGATATTGTTATACGTCTTTTGGCTGCAGGAGAGCCCATTCCTATAGAAGACATGCAGCTTAGTAGTGATAATAGAGAATGTATTAAGTACCTCTTAACCAATCCACATGGCTTGTTTTTTGTGTGCGGTCCGACTGGATCAGGTAAAACAACATTGCTGCATTCATTATTAAAATACCTTAATACACCCGATAAAAAGATCTGGACTGTTGAAGATCCGGTAGAAATAACTCAGGTAGGATTAAGACAAGTACAGGTTCACCCAGGTGCTGGAGTAGAATTCTCAACTGCTCTACGCAGTTTTTTGCGCGGTGACCCCGATATTATTATGGTCGGTGAAATGCGCGATAAGGAAACAACTGAGATGGGTATTGAAGCCTCCCTTGCCGGCCATCTTGTTCTTTCAACACTACACACTAATAGTGCCGCTGAAAGTATTGTTCGACTTTTGGAAATGGGTATGGATCCTTATAATTTCTCAGATGCCCTGCTCGGTATAGTTGCACAACGATTGGTCAGAAAGTTATGTGGTGAATGTAAACAACTGAAGTTACTTGATGATAGTAACTTTGCTAAATTATTAAATGAATACACACATCAGTTTAAGCAGCTTGATATACATAACAATGAGCATTGTAAATCAGATAAAGTAATAGAAAGATGGAAAGAAACCTATGCTGATGATAAAGGAAACTTTAACTTATACGAAGCAGTGGGCTGCAAGGCGTGTGATGATACTGGCTACGCTGGACGTATAGGTGTTCAAGAAATGTTAATGGTCAGTGATGCGATACGTGTAGAAATATATCGTAAGGAAAGTGCAAATGAAATCTTAAAGATGTCTCTTGCTGAGGGGATGACCACCTTGAAGCAGGACGGAATTGAAAAAGTATTACAGGGCTTTACTGATATAAAGCAGATACGCAAAGTCAGTTGAGCGTGACACAACTTACAAACTTCTGATTTCACTATCAAATCGAAAGCAGCAAAAACTCTGCATGCTTTGGACGGAAGTATTGATATTTGTGCGTAAGATAATATGCGATTCGCTCAATCCTTCATGCTAAGGTAAAATATGCGGATACTCATGTCTCAATAAAAGGTTTTTTCTAATGACGCAAAAGTTTTTCCATATCCTACTGCAAGGCTGCTTTATGTTATTGCTAGCTTGTTCTAGCCCAACTGATCCTAAAGTAGCATTCGAAAATGGAGATTATGAAACTGCTTATACTTTATGGCTGCCATTAGCTGAATCAGGTGATGCGGATGCACAGAATTATCTGGGCATACTTTATTATTTGGGGTTTGGTGTGCAGAAGGATTATAAGAAAGCACTCGACTGGTATGAACGTGCCGCAAAAGCAGGGCATGCTGATGCCCAACGAAATTATGGTGACATGATCAATTTTGGACGTGGCATACAAAGAAGTAATCAGGAAGCTTATAAATGGTATTTCGCAGCATCACAACAAGGCAATCAAAAGGCAGCGCGACAGATTGAAGTGCTTGCCGCCTCAGGTAATTTATCGCCAAATCAACAGATGCATGCGAAAATAGAGGCCAATGAATTTATACTTGATGAAGATAAACGGTTCATGAGTCATGACACCTACATCAATAAAAAATAGATAATAATAAAATAGATAATAATTATGTGTGGAATAGTCGCTGCAGTTGCTCAACGAGATGTTTCTCCGGTTTTACTTGAAGGTTTAAAAAGACTTGAATACAGAGGTTATGACTCAGCAGGATTAGCGGTTATAAGACACGATAATCAATTACAACGAATACGTGTTCAGGGGAAAGTTAATGAGCTTTTGAAAGAGCACCTTGCGTCTCCTTTAAGCGGAGGGATAGGTATTGCTCATACACGATGGGCAACTCATGGTAAACCAACCGTTAGTAATGCGCATCCGCATATTTGCCGTGATCAAGTTGCACTTGTTCATAATGGCATTATCGAAAATCATGAAGAATTGCGGCAACAGCAAACTGCATCAGGGTTTGAATTTAATTCGGAAACTGATACAGAGGTCGTCGTTAATGCCGTTTATGAGGCATTACAATCCAATCCTGACCTATTGCATGCTGTCTTTAATACGACAAAAAAATTGCAAGGGGCATATGCCTTAGGCGTTATCAATTCGGCTGATCCAGAAAGACTTATTGCCGCGAAAAATGGTAGTCCATTAGTTATTGGTGTAGGCATTGGTGAATATTTTATTGCTTCGGATGTTTTTGCCTTACTACCGGTAACGCAACAATTTATTTTTCTGGAAGATGGTGATATCGCTGATATTACCCGTGATAAATTGACCATCTATAATTCGGAATTAGAAATTGTAGATCGACCACTAAATGTGTCCGAATTAAATGCTGATGTGGCAGATAAAGCGGGTTATCGGCACTACATGCTAAAGGAAATATTTTCTCAGCCTAATGCGATTGCGGAATCATTAGAAAATCGCATTCTAGATGGAAGAGTTATTACCAGTGAATTTGGACAAAATGCAGATTCAATATTTGCCCAGGTAAAATCAGTTAAAATTGCCGCATGTGGAACCAGTTATCATTCAGGTTTAATCGCCGCTTACTGGATGGAAGAAATTGCGCAAATACCTTGTCACGTTGAAATCGCAAGTGAGTACCGATATAGAAAATCGGTAGTGACAGACGACACACTGTTTGTCTCTATTTCGCAGTCAGGTGAAACTGCTGATACACTGGCTGCATTACAATTAGCAAAACAGTCCGGTTTTTTAAGTACCTTAGCTATTTGTAATGTTGGAGAGAGTTCATTAACGAGAGAATCCGAGCTTGTCTTTTTAACACACGCGGGCCCAGAGATTGGTGTTGCGTCTACCAAGGCATTTACCACGCAACTTGTTGCGTTATTCCTGATGGTCATTGCTATAGCAAAACACAATAATCTTTCCGAAGATGATGAAAACACATTTGTTAAGCAACTTGAGAGTTTGCCTGGACGTGTAAATCAATTGCTTCATCATAAAGAAGAAATTGAAACGATGGCTAAGGATTTTGCCGACAAACATCATGCTTTGTTCCTTGGCCGTGGCAGCTTCTTGCCAGTAGCGATGGAAGGCGCACTGAAATTAAAAGAGATTTCCTATATCCATGCTGAAGCTTATGCGGCGGGTGAACTGAAGCATGGTCCATTAGCTTTAGTTGATGATGACATGCCAGTTGTTGCAGTTGCGCCAAATAATAATCTTCTGGAAAAACTAAAATCAAATCTGCAAGAAGTAAAAGCGCGTGGCGGCAAGTTGTATTTGTTTGCCGATAAAGAAAGCGATGTAGAATCTACAGAGGGCGTTTATGTCATTAATCTTAGTGTTATTTATGACCACATGGCACCTATACTTCATACGGTGCCATTACAATTGTTAGCCTATTATGTAGCCGTGATTAAAGGCGCAGATATTGACCAACCTAGAAATCTTGCTAAATCGGTCACAGTTGAGTAACAAGATATTACAAACAAGATGAAAACTAGTTAATATTTATCTGATTTATAATTCAATATGATTCAGAATTCGTTTATATTTTAATTAATAACATGCTGTTCTTTGGACAATAACCGGAAGTGACATGCCCATGACAATTAAAAAATCAGAACCTAGAGTAAAAGTCTTGATAGTTGATGATGAAAGTGATGTTCTTAATTTATTAGAAACTTGGCTAACAACTGAAAATTTTGATGTCAAACGTGCATTATCAGGTGCAGAAGCGATAAATCTGGTTGGTATTTATAATCCTGACTTGGTTGTCACCGATCTATATATGGATGGTATGGATGGTATGGCATTATTAACAGAACTGCATAACGATGATCCTTTGCTGCCTGTGATTATGCTTAGTGGCCAAGCCCAAATTCCAGATGCAATTAAAGCTATGCATTTAGGAACATCAGCGTTCCTAACCAAACCAATAAATCAAAATGAATTTCTGGAGACAGTTAAAAGAGTTACCCCTAGCCTTATAAACAAATCAATCTTAAATGAATGTACAAAAAATATTATTTATAAGAGCAAGGAGATGTCTGACATCATTGAGATGGCTAGTCTGGTTGCAGACAATGATGTTTCGGTATTTATTTCAGGGGCAACAGGTTCAGGAAAAGAAGTCATTGCCAAGGCTATTCATGAGGCAAGTTCCAGACGGAATCATCGGTTTATTGCTGTAAACTGTGGCGCGATCCCGGAGCAGTTGCTTGAATCTGAACTATTTGGCCATGAAAAAGGGGCTTTTACCGGGGCCAATGTAAAACATGAAGGACTGTTTCAGGCTGCAAATGGCGGCACTATCTTGTTGGATGAAATTGGCGACATGCCACTTGCACTACAGGTAAAGTTATTGAGGGTTTTGCAAGATTTTGAAGTGCGTCCAGTTGGATCAACAAAAACATATCCGATAGATGTGAGATTAATCTCTGCAACACATAAAAATTTGGAAGAAGCAGTTGAGAATCGTGAGTTTAGAGAAGATCTTTATTACCGATTAAAAGTTGTCCCATTGGAAATCCCTAACCTTGCAGACCGTACCGATGACATTCCGCTACTGGCAGAACATTTTTTAGCTAATTACGCTAAATCCAATAAACAGGATAATAAAAAGTTCTCTCCGGATGCAATGAAATACCTTGCAGGTATGCCGTGGCCTGGAAACGTTCGACAATTAATGAATGTGATTGATTTGTGTGCAACGCTGTCTAAAAATAAGACTATACCGTTGAGTCTGGTCAAAAAGGCGGTACATGATGACCCAATCCACATACAAACGCTTAAAGAAGCCAAACAAGCATTTGAAAGAGGTTATTTGTTGAGTGTATTGCGGATCACTCACGGACATGTGGCCAATGCAGCTAAAATCGCAGGTCGTAATCGTACTGAATTTTATAAGTTATTAAATCAGTATAATATTCAACCAGCATCGTTTCGTGATAAAAAGCATGCTGAAAAGGAAGTTAATTAATTTAAATGGTTTAGATTATGTCAGATGAAAAAATTATAATTCAGGTTGATCCTGATTTGGAAGAATTGATTCCGGGGTTTCTTGAGAATCGAATCGCAGATATAGCAAAATTACGTGCTTCATTGAATGACAAGGATTATGCAAACATTCAATCAATTGGTCATAGTACTAAAGGAGTCGGCGGTGGATATGGGTTTGACCTTATGTCCGAACTTGGTGCAGAGATTGAGTCTGCTGCAAAAGAAAATGATGCTGACAAAATAGGTGAAAAAATAAACCAACTTGATGATTATCTTCAACGAATAGAAATTGAATATGCCTAAATAATAAAGGTGTTATTTTGAAAAAAGATAATGATCGTTCTATTTCAACTCGATCTACCTATGTAATCACATTCCTTCTTGGTCTTGCATTTAGCATTACGCTGATGCAAAGCACATGGGATACCGCTATTGAGCGGAAACAAAAAGATTTCCATTTTGAAATTCTGTCCATTCAACAGGCAGTGGCAAGTAATGTCTTAACGGGAAACGATGTTACTAATAATGTGGCCGCCTTTATGACTTCACATAACGAGGTCATGCCTAATCAATTTGAATCATTTACTAATGATATCCTCGAGCGTTATAAGCATATCGAAGCAGTCAATTATTATTCATTCGCTGGCGATGATTGGGTTAACGAATTCCGTTTAAAATATGAGTCTGCGCGTGGGAAAAATAGAATTGAAATTGGTCAAGATATCTATAGTGACCCTAGATATATAGATGCGATAGACACATCAATATCCACAAGTTCTGTCGTCCCGGCACCACCAGATTTAGAACGTGATCCGGATCGTAAGTATTGGCTATTTAAAGCAATCTATAGTCAAGATAGCCATTCTTCAATAAAGAAAAAAGTATATGTGGGTACCATAAAAGGCGTGGTTTCTGTTCTGGTGTCGCCGACTAAATTATTAGGTGACAAAGGAGCAAATAGTAATTTAACCATTACAATGTTTAGTGATACTTCTAACTTATATGGTCGGCAATTATTGTATTTTAATGACCCTAACCAAATAGAGACAAACAAGTCATGGAAAGTTGATACCCTTGTTGAAGAAAAGCTTATTCAACTTCCACCTTACTCCATCAAAATAATTATAGAAAAAGATCTTTATTTTTCAGATCTTGAATATCATTTATTGCTAGTCGCTACACTAATATGTGTAGGTATATTAATGATGTTATTTGGATTGGTGAGAGCAAGAATAAAGCAAGAAGAAGAATTAAAAACAAGAAATGCAGTTATTGAGAGCAAGGTTGAAGAACAAACAAAGGAACTAGCTATTGCGCGAGATGAGGCTCTTGAGTCGGTACGGATGAAGTCAGGGTTTCTTGCGAGCATGAGCCACGAGATACGGACTCCTTTGAATGCAATAATTGGCATGAGTGATTTAATGTCGGAAACGCGCTTGACAGATGAACAGAGTCGCTATGTAAGTGTGTTTAGAAAGGCAGGTGATGCCTTATTAAGTCTGGTTAACGATATTCTTGACCTGTCTAAAATTGAGGCAAACCAACTCGCATTAGAAAATATTCCATTTAACATTATGGAGCTTATTGAAGAAGTTGCTGAAATCTATGCTCTACAAGCAGCAGACAAGAATATTGAAATCATTACGCATGTTGATACAAATATAAATGTAAATCGTCTGGGTGACCCAGGTAGATTGAAACAGATAATTTTGAATCTGATCAGTAATGCGCTGAAATTTACCGATGAAGGTGAAATCATAGTCTCGCTTTATGCGGATAAAAAAGAAAATAATGATGAACATTTACTTTTCTCTATTAGAGATACAGGGATTGGAATTCCAAAGGAAAAACTAGAATCAATATTTGCCAGTTTTATACAAGCTGATGCGTCAACAACACGTAAATATGGTGGAACTGGTTTAGGACTGACTATTTCTAAGCATCTGACTGAAATGATGGATGGAACTATATGGGTAGAAAGTGATGAGAATAAAGGCAGCACATTTTATGTCGCCGTTACTTTGCCTGAGCAAACACAACGTTCGATCATAAAGCAGGGGTTTGCTGATAAAAATATTATTATCATTGATTCTCGAGAAACCAATTGTCTTAATATCAAAGAGCAAATGATTGCATCAGGGGCAAGCTGTCAAACAGCAAGCACTATCGAAAATGCGCAAGCTGTTTTAAATAAGCAAGCAGGCTCTGAAATAATATTGATTGAAAGTCGACTAGCATTTCAAGATGAAAATATTAACGCTACCATTTCTTCTATAGACGTACGCGACAAAGTAATTTTATTGGTAAATCCAAAAGACATGGCTGAGCATTCCATTCAAGCTGAATCTAATAAAATAAAAAGAATGTTGCTGAAGCCTGTAAAAAGGAATGAATTGTTCAGGGAAATAAATAAAATCATTAATAAGAAAGATGAAAGTCTTGTTGATGATATAAGGGAAGGGGGGGCTAAAGAAGAAGCAACTCCAAAACATATCTTATTAGTTGAAGACAATCCTGATAATCGTATGCTTATCAAGGCCTATTTAAAGAAAACACCCTATAGTGTAGATGAAGCAGAAAACGGATCTGTCGCAGTAGAACTATTCAAACAGAATAACTATGATTTGGTGTTCATGGATGTGCAAATGCCGGTTATGGACGGTCACGAAGCGACTCGTTTAATAAGAGAATGGGAAACAGCGCATGATAAGAGTCGCACAAAAATAATTTCATTAACAGCGCACGCTATAAGAGAAGAAATAGACAAGTGCTTGGCAGCCGGCTGTGATTCACACCTCAGCAAGCCCATTAAAAAAGCAACTTTATTAAGTGCCATCGAAGAGTTAAGTTAAGAACCACTCAAATCGTCTCAGAAAAACGACGGAATCAGCAAAAAATACAAAAATTTATAATCACAAATCACCTACTATCGGTTTAATGTCGTTACTAGATTAAATGCCTAAACTATTGTTCTTAAATAATTTAAAAGATTCAATATCATACTCAATTTGGTTATTTTAATTAGTACTGTTTGATGGCACATTGATTGCGATAGACCTTGTAATTCAGATTTAATTACAAGAGAGAATTCGCATGATAAAGCTATTTGGCTTCAGAATTACACCCTTCTTCCTTTTCATCTTGAGTATGGAATGTTTGTCTTTACTGGTTTGTGTCTATTTGGGGGCTTTACTCTATAGAGGCACGCCAACATTCGTTTCTAGCGACTCAATTGATAGCATTATCTATTCTGGTGCCGTTCTCTTGCTGCTTATTTCGCTATTAACGCCGGGTTTTTTCTCACAAGTTAATGTGATAAATCATATTAAAAAGAAATCCAATGAAAAAATAACAGGTGTTTTAGCGGCTTTCGTGATGATGGCAGTCATTGTTTTTTCCAATACCGGAAATCTGGATTCAAAGACAGTTTTTGCAGCAGCAATCTTAAGTGCATGCGTCGGATTAAGTGTTACTCAAGTAGGATTGCTTGGGAAATACTGGCGCTTTTTAATTCGCTCGGGTGTGAATTAAAGTATTAGTTTACTTATGGTTTTAAATTTTTCGTGAGAAGCATCGCGTAACCACTCAAACAGAACTGATTCAGTATTTAATAAACTGACGTTTGCTTGTTTTAGACGAGTTAGCGCAGATTCGTAGCTTGTGAATTCTCTGGAAGCAATAGCGTCTATAACAACATAAACATCAAAACCTGCTTGTTCAAGGTCTATGGCACTTTGGAATATACAAATATGTGCCTCGACCCCGGCAAGTATTATTTGTTTCTTGTTGAGTGTAGACAGATGCTCTGAGAAGCCATCAGCACCTAAGCAAGAAAAACGAGTTTTCTCAAAGGTGGATGATGATTCAGTCAGGTTTTGCGTAATAAATGCTTCCGTTGCTCCAAGCCCTTTAGGGTATTGAACTGTTGAGATAACAGGAACATTCAATTCATTTGCGGCGTTTAATAATATCGCTGTGTTTTTTCTCAAGCGATTTATTACTTTATCAGGGATAGCGCTGGTTAGCTTCTCCTGAACATCGATGATAATGAGGCAGCTATCTTCAATGTCACATAAGAAGTTATATCTACTTTTTGATGTCATTTTAATTAGTTAACCATGCATTAATGAGTTCTAGATCTTCTGTGGATAATGTTCCCGCAGCTTGTTTGAGGCTAAGTGTGTCAATTAAATAGTCGTATTTGGCCTGGCTATAATTACGCCGTGCTTCAGATGTGGTTCGTTGTGATGCAACAACATCAACAGCGGTTCGTGTCCCGACTTCAAAGCCTGCTTCAGTCGCTTCTAGCGCTGTTTCACTTGATACAACAGCTTGTTTTAATGCTTTTACCCGACTTATGCCTGATATCACACCCAAGTAGGCTTCTCGTGTCGATCTTTGCGCGGAACGCCTTGCCCGTTCAAGAGAATACATCGCTATATTATAATTTTCATGTGCTTCACGAGTTTGAGAACTAACTATCCCGCCTGAGTAGATTGGAATATTTAATTCAAGTCCAATGGATGTGGCATGCAGTTTTGTAGAACCGAAACGACCGCCAGAAGAGTCATATGTTTCTGCTGCAACCAGATCGAGTGTCGGTAAGTGTCCAGCAGATTGGCGCTTCACCTCTTTTCTAGCTGTCTCAGCGGCATGGCGCGATGCAAGGACTCCAAGGTTTTGATCTAAAGATAACTGTGTCCAACTTTCTATGGCTTGAGGTTCAGGGCTGACGAGTGACATTGCATCACCTAGTTGATTAAATTCTGTTATGTAATCACCCGTTAACTCACGCATTGCTTCCTGCGCGTTATCTATGGCGTTGAGCGCCTGAATCTCTTGTGCGACGGCTAAGTCATATCCTGCCTGTGCCTCATGCACATCAGTAATTGCACTCAAACCAACCTCAAATCGTTGGTTAGCTTGTTCAAGTTGGCGACTGAGCGACTTAACTTCCGCCTGTGCAAACTCAAGACTGTCAATATTGGCTAGAATATCGAAGTAACGTTGGGCAATTCGAATTATTAATGCTTGTTGTGCCTCAATCAGCACGGCCTCCGCTTGCTTTATTTCACTACCTGCCTGATCGAGAGCGATCATACGGTCACGCCTGAATAATGGTTGTGTAATACTCAAGCGATACCCACGACTGTTGAAATTAACCTCACCACTGGAGCCTACTGCTGCACCGCCAGCGGAGATATCCTGATCATTTCTAATAGTATCTGCACTGAGGTTTATAGAGGGAAGCAGTTGTGATAAAGCTTGGGGACGTGATTCAAGTGCTACACGATGAGTAGCTAAGGCCTGCATATATTCCTGGTCATTCGTCTCAGCCAGTTTATAGACATGCAATAAATCTGCGCCAAAGCCATTCATAGATACTAAGAGACACATGGCAGTGGAACATGTCTTTGTTATAAGGCGTAATGTATTCATACAGAGGAATTCTTATCTTATTTATTTTTGT
>Ga0209630_10002260_pt1 | contig 18904 bp, 15 predicted proteins | sample COG_01_FD_184745 | JGI IMG/M metagenome (GOLD analysis project Ga0209630, IMG submission 184745) | Pelagic Microbial community sample from North Sea - COGITO 998_met_01 (SPAdes) (version 2) | ecosystem: Environmental > Aquatic > Marine > Neritic zone/Coastal water | place: Helgoland, sampling... | reverse complement strand
ACTTGAATTCAGGTATTTTCCCATCCGGGTCGAGTGCCGGATTTGTCAGCAGGTTGGCGGCAGCTTCGACATAACAGAACGGTATGAAGATCATACCTTCCGGCACGTCGCGGTCGGCGCGGGCCTGAGCCGAGGCGGCGCGGGCGGCGTCGGTGGCGAGGCGGGCGGCGGCCAGTTCGTCTCTCAGCCCGGCCAGGGTCTCGGACGGGGCATCGACGGACATCGCTTCGGCCAGGGCGGCCTCGGCGGCCTCGACCTCGGTGGTCTGGCGGGCAAGTGTCTCGTCCAGGGCCTGGGCGCGGGCCTCGCGGCGGGCCTGATCCCGGCTCAGGCTCTCGACCTTGTCGCGGGCGGCGGTCACGGCCTTGTCGGCGGCGAAGGGGGCGAGGCGCGCGGTCTTCACCGCCTCTTCGGCGGCGCGGAAGGCTTCGGTCGCGGCCTTCTGGGCGGATTGCGCCGTCTCCAGCGCCGGCTTGCCCTCGTCGATGGCGGCTTCCAGCTCGGCCAGACGGCCGCGCTGGGCCAGACGCACGGCGGCCGGACGCGGGGCCTCGGCGCGCGAGACGAAGCCGTCCCAGCGATAGAGGTCGCCTTCCTTCGTCACCAGACGGGCGCCCGGCGGCAGGCCTTGCGCCAGCTTCGCCGCATCCGCCTTGTCCGCCACGCCGCACAGGGCCAGCCGCGCGGTCAGTTGATCGGGCGCCTTCACATGGTCGGACAGGGGCGACACGCCCGTCGGCCAATTCGGGGTAGGGGGCGTCGCGCCGGCCCAGTAGGCGGCGGCCTTCGGGTCCAGCGCGGCGTCCAGATCGTCGCCCAGAGCGGCGGCCAGGGCGGCCTCATAGCCCTTGTCGGCGGAAACCTTGTCCAGCGCCGGGGCGTGCTCGCGCTTGCTGGTGACCAGCAGGGAGGCCAGACCCCGGGCCTCGGTCTGGAGGCGGCCCAGCTTGTCCTCGGCGGCGCGGGCCTCGGTGCGGGCCTCCTGCTCGGCGCGGGCCAGGTCGCCGCGCTTCGCCTCGGCGGCCTCGACGGCGGCGCGGGCGGCGGTCAGGGCGGCGGTCGCCTCGTCCAGAGCCGTGCGGGCGGTGGCCAGCTCGGGCGTCTCCAGCGGCCCCAGGGCCTCGCGTTCGCGTTTCGCCTGATCGAGCCCTGAGCGGGCGCGGGCGACGCGGGCTTCCGCATCCCGCTTGCGGGCCGTTTCGGCATTGGCGCGGGCCTCGACGGCGGCGAGGGTTCCGGCCAGACGCTCGACCTCGGCGTCGGCGGCCCGGCGGCCCTCCTCGGCGGCGACGAGGGCGGCCTCCAGTTCCGGACCACGTGCGGGCGCCGCGGCGACCTCGGCGGTCAGGGTTTCGAGCTCGGCGGTCAGGCGGGCCAGTTCGGCCGCCGCATCCTCCGACATCTTCTCCTCGCGTTCGGCGTCGGCGGCGATGCGCGCACCCTCGGCCTTCAGCCGGTCGACCTCGGCCCGGGCCTGCTGCTCGGCCATGTCCAGTCGGTCGCGTTCGAGGCTGGCGCGGTGCAGCAGGGCGGCGGCGACGGCGTCTTCCTCGCGGGCAGGCTTCAAGCCTTCCTGAGCCTTCAGGGCGGCGGTCTGGGCGGCGGCGGCGGCGGCGGTCGCCTCGGCCACAGCCCGGTCGGCCTCGCGCAGTTCGCCGGCGGCGGCCTCGGCCGCGACCCGGGCGTCGTTCCAGCGTACGAACAGCAGGGCCGACTGCAAGGCGCGGATCTCGGCCGAGATCTTCTTGTACTTCTCCGCCTGCCGCGCCTCGCGCTTCAGCCGGGTCAGGGCCGTCTCCAGCTCCTTGCCGATGTCGTCGAGGCGTTCGAGGTTCGACTCGGCCGCCTTCAGCCGCAGCTCGGCCTCGTGCCGGCGCGTGTGCAGGCCCGCGACACCGCCGGCTTCCTCAAGGATACGGCGACGGTTCTGGGGCTTGGCGGCGATGAGTTCGCTGATCTGGCCCTGACGCACGAGGGCCGGGGAGTTGGCGCCGGTCGAGGCATCGGCGAACAGCAGCTGGACGTCGCGGGCCCGGACCTCCTTGCCGTTGATCCGGTAGGTCGAGCCCTGGCCCCGGTCGATGCGGCGCGAGACCTCCAGCACCGGACTGTCGGTGAAGGGCTGGGGCGCCCGACGCTGGGCGTTGTCGATGGTCAGCTGGACTTCGGCATGGTTGCGTGGCGGCCGGTTCGAGGCGCCGGCGAAGATGACGTCGTCCATGCCCTGACCACGCATGGCCTTGGCCGAGTTGGCGCCCATGACCCAGCGCATGGATTCAAGGACGTTGGACTTGCCGCAGCCGTTGGGGCCGACGATGCCGGTCAGGCCGGGCTCGATCTGGACCTCCGACGCATCGACGAAGGACTTGAAGCCGACGAGGCGGAGGCGCTGGAATTGCATCGCGTCCCCCGGCCCTCGCTTTAGCGGCCGGAGGCTTCGTCGATGGCGGCGCCCAGGGTCTCGAGCGAGCCGTCGGCGACCACCTTGCCGTTGACGAAGAAGGTCGGGGTCTTGGTCACGCCCGCGGCGATGCCGCCTGTCATGGCCTCGCGGATGGCGGCCAGGGTCGCCGGGTCCTGGACGCAGGCGTTGATTTCCTCGCGCGACCGGCCGCTGACGGCGATGGCGCGGTCGTACCATTCGCTGACCGGGCCGAAGTTCCGGGCCGTCGACTGCCAGCGATAGAAGGTATGCAGGACCTCGAAATACTGCTCGGGCGCCGAGCAGCGGGCGATGGCGGCGGCCTGGGTCGCTTCGGTCACCGGCTCGGTCAGCATGTCGCGGAAGACGAAGCGGACCTGGCCCGTATCGACATACTGCTCCTTGAACGCATACCAGTTCGACATCTGCCATTCGGCGCAGTGCGGGCAGGCGAGGGAGCCGTACTCAACCACCGTCACCGGGGCACGCGGATCGCCGATGGTCCGGTCGGCCGAGCCCACGCGCGGCAGGTTGCCGGCCCAGGCTTGCGAGGGCAGAACCGCTGAAGCCAGCAGCGGGGACGCCAGCATCAGGGTCAGGATCAGTCGGCGGAGCATCGACATGGGCTCAGTGTCCGGGTCCGTGGGCGGCGTCGATAGCGGCGCCGAGGCTGTCCAGCGACGGATCGGCGATCTTGCGGCCGTTGACGAAGAAGGTCGGGGTGCCCTCGACGCCGGCGGCCGCGGCCCCGGCGATCTCGGCGTTGATCCGGGCCTCCGTGGCCGGGTCCTGGAAGCACGCCTTCATCTCGTCATCTGTACGGCCGCTGAGGGCGACCGCGTCGCGGAGCCAGGTCCGGCTCCCGGCATAGAAGGCAGGCTGGCCGTCGAACAGGGAATCCACGACAGTGAAGAACCGCTCGGGCCGCGAACACCGGGCGATGCCGGCGGCGGTCATGGCGAAGTCCTCGGGCGAGGTCGGCAGGGTGCGATAGACCAGTTTCACCTTGCCGGTGTCGATGTAGCGCGCCTTGAAGGCCGGATAGACGTCCTTGTGCCAGGCCGCGCAGTGCGGACAGACGAAGGAGGCGTATTCCACCACCGTCACCGGAGCATCGGCACGGCCCAGGACACGGTCCTCGGCGGTGACCGGCGGCAGGTCGCCGGCCAGGGCCGGCGTGGCGACAGTCGCCAGCGGGGCCGCCGCCAGCGTCAGGATCAGGAAAAGACGGCGGAACGGATGCATGGGCCTACTTCGCCAGCTCGGCGTCGATGGCCTGGGCCAGGTCGGGCAGTTTGGTGCCCTCGTCGCTGCCGGGCGTGATCACGTCCTTGCCGTTGACCTTGAAGGTCGGGGTGCCGGTGACGCCCGCGGCAGTCGCGGCCGAGATGCGTTTCTCGAGGGCGGCGATGTTGTCCGGGTTAGTGATGCAGGCGGTGTACTGCTCCTGGCTGAAGCCGAAGGCCTGGGCCGTCTTGACCAGCGAGGCGTTGGGCGACAGGGCGCCGGAACGCCATTCGTCCTGGCTGGCCAGAAGCTCGTGCATCACGTCGAAATACTTGTCCGGACCGGCGCAGCGGGCCAGCAGGATGCCGGCGGTGGCCACGTCCTGCGGCGGGGTCGGCAGTTCGCGGAAGATGTAGCGGACCTTGTTGGTGTCGACGTAGCGGGCCTTGAACGCCGGCCAGGTGTTCTTCTGCCACAGGGCGCAGTGGGGGCAGGACGGCGAGGCGTATTCGATCACCGTGACCTTGGCGCCCTCGGCGGCGCCCAGGGCCATGTCGCCCTCCGCGGCCTTGCCGGCGCCGCCGCCGCAGGCCGCGAGGGTCAGGGCCAGAAGGGCGAGGACCGATCCGGTCAGTGTCTTCATCAGGTTCATGGTCTGGTTTTCCGGATCAGCTGGGGTCACTTGGCGAGGGCGGCGTCGATCTTGGCCGACAGGCTGGTCAGGCTCGAATCCGCCACCTTCTCGCCGTTGACGAAGAAGCTCGGCGTGCCGTCCACACCGGCGTCGATCCCCGCCTTGACCCGCTTGTCCAGGGCCTCAGCGGCCTTGGTGTCGGTGACGCATGCGGTGAACTGGGCCTCGCTCAGACCGGCGCCCTGGGCGATGCGCAGCAGGACGTTACGCGGCGGCGTGCCGCCGAAGATCTCGGCCTGGCTGGCCATGATCTCGTGGATCACGTCGAAATACTTGTCCTCCCCGGCGCAGCGCGCGACCAGGAAGCCGGCGGCGGCGACCGGGACCGGCGGGGTCGGGAATTCTCGGAAGACATAGCGGATCTTGTTGGTGTCGACGTACTTGGCCTTGAACTGCGGCCAGACCTCTTCCTGCCAGGCGGCGCAGTGGCTGCAGGTGACCGAAGCGTATTCCACCACGGTGACCTTGGCGCCCTTGGCGGCGCCCAGACCCATGTCGCCCTCGGCTTCCTGATAACCGCCGCCGCCGCCGCACGCCGACAGGGTGGCCATGGCGGCGAGCGCCGCGCCGGTGATCGCCGCACGGCGGCTCATCGATCCGAATTTGAAGGGCTTGCTGGGACGCATGGGCTCTTTCTACAGGCAATGGCGAACGATGATCACGCGATTCCCCGGGAAGGCGCGCATCGACAGCTTTCGAGAACAGGTGCGGCGAAGTTTTGTCAACGGCGCGGGCTGCGTGAGCGCTGTTTCGCCTCGTCGGACAGCACCGCCCGGCCCAGTCCGGCGAGGGCCGCGCGCAGGGCCTCGGGGGCCTTCGACACCGACTGCGTCAGCTCGGCTTCGGTGGCTGCGTCCAGCGGATCGATGCGGCGGCGCGCCCCCTTGGTCGAGGCGGCGGGCTGGGCCAAGGGCTTCACCGGCCCCTGGGCGATCCGCAGCTTGTCGACCGAACCGGGGCCCAGGAACAGGTTCACCCGCGACAGGATCTCGGCCGACTGATGCTGGACCAGCAGGGCCGCGGGGCCCGCGACCCGCAATTCCAGCGTCCCCGGCGCCCCGCCCTTGCCGCGGGTCAGCTTCTGCGGGCGGGTGACGCGGGCCAGCTGGTCGCCGACGATCTCGCGCCAGCGGGGCTCAAGCGCGCTCGCGCCGCGTCCGAACTTTTCGTCCAGTTCCTTGATGAAGCCGGTGAGGGCGCGGCCGGCGGGCGGGGCCGGGCGCGGCGCGGGGCGCGTGCGTCGGCGGGCGAGGATCTCGCGCGCTTCGCTTTCGGTGGGCAGGTCCCGGGCCATGGCCCTATATAGCCTCACTGATGCCCGACGTCGCCCTCCACAAATCCGATCTGCGCGCCGCCCTTCTGGCCTGGTACGACGAACGCGCGCGGACCCTGCCCTGGCGCGCGCCGCCTGGAGCGGCCGAGCGCACCGACCCCTACCGCGTCTGGCTGTCCGAGGTGATGCTGCAGCAGACGACCGTCCCACACGCGACACCCTATTTCGAGAGCTTCACCGCGCGCTGGCCGACGGTCGGCGATCTGGCCGCCGTCGCCGACGCCGATCTGATGGCCGCCTGGGCGGGCCTCGGCTACTACGCCCGCGCCCGCAACCTGCTGGCCTGCGCCCGCGCCGTGGCGGATCAGCACGGCGGCGTGTTTCCGGATACCGAGGAAGGGCTGCTGGCCTTGCCGGGGGTCGGCGCCTACACCGCCGCCGCCGTCGCCGCCATCGCCTTCGACCGCGAGGCCAATGTGGTCGACGGCAATGTCGAGCGGGTCGTGGCCCGGCTTTTCGCGGTCGAGACGCCCGTGCCCGCCGCCCGGCCCGAACTGAGGGCGCTGGCCGGCTCGCTGGTCGACGCCCATCGGCCCGGTGACTGGGCCCAGGCCCTGATGGACCTCGGCGCCACCGTCTGCCGCCCGAAGTCGCCGTCCTGCCTGATCTGCCCGATCAGCCAGTGGTGCGCGGGCTATCGGACGGGCGCGCCCGAACGTTATCCGCTCAAGACGAAGAAGGCGGATCGGCCGCATCGCCACGGCTTCGCCTGGGTGCTGCGCGACGGAATGGGCCGCGTGGCCCTGGTCCAGCGGCCGGACAAGGGCCTGCTCGGCGGCATGCTGGGATTGCCGACCAGCGACTGGTCCGCCGCGCCGTCCGAAGCCCCACCGGTCGAGGCTGACTGGACTGACGCGGGCGCCATCGAACACGTCTTCACCCACTTCAGCCTGACCCTGTCGGTGCGGGTGGCTGAGGGGACGGGCGACTTCGTCTGGATGCCCGAGGCCGAGGCGCTGAAGGCCCTGCCGACAGTGTTTCGAAAGGCGCTTGAGCGGGGGCTGGCGAGCGCCGCCTAGCGCGACGTCAGGATCCGGATATCGCCCTGTTTGCCCTTGGGCATCAGGACCGTGCCCTCGCCAATGCGTTCGAAGATCAGGTCGACCTTCGAGGTCCCGACCCGCAGCTCCGACACCGTCAGCCGGTCGACGCCGGTCGGCAGGGTCGGGTTGGCGACGGTGACCACCCCGTCCAGCGCATTGACGTCCACGCCCAGCGACGCCTGCAGCATCAGGAAGGCCGAGCCCGCCGCCCAGGCCTGGGGCAGGCAGGCGACCGGATAGGCGATGGGGCCTTCGCCGGGCTCGCGGTCGAAGCCGCAGAACAGCTCGGGCAGCCGCATCTGGAAGTGGCTGGCGGCGGTGTAGATTTCGCCGAGGATGGTCGAGACCGCGTCGCGCTCGCCGTAGCGCGCCATCCCCGCCACGGCGATGGAGGTGTCGTGCGGCCAAACCGAGCCGTTGTGATAGCTCATCGGATTGAACCTGGCCTGACCCTTGGCCAGCGTCCTCAGGCCCCAGCCGCTGCGGAATTCGCTGGACAGCATGCGGCGCGTGACCCGCTCGGCGCGCGCCTTGGAGGGCAGGCCGCTGAACAGCAGGTGGCCGGCGTTGGAGCCGATGGAGCGGCATTGTTCCCCGTCGCCGTCCAGGGCGATGGCGTAGAAGCCCTCGTCCTCCATCCAGAACCTGTCCTCGACCAGGAAGCGGACCTCGTGGGCGTGATCCTCCCAGGCCTGGGCGCGGGCATCGCCGACCCGGGCGCCGAGGTCGGCCATGGCCAGCCAGGCGGCATAGGCATAGCCCTGCACCTCCAGCAGGGCGATCGGCCCCTTGGGGAACCGCCCGTCGCGGTGGAAGATCGAATCCTCACTGTCCTTCCAGCCCTGGTTCGAGAGACCGGTGTCGGCGCCGCGCGCATAGTCGATCAGGCCGTCGCCATTGCTGTCGCCATAGTCGCGCATCCATTCGGAGGCGGCGACCAGATTGGGCCAGAGCTTGCGGATCAGATCGAGGTCGCCGGTCCGTCGGGCATAGGCGCCGGCCAGGGCGATGAACAGGCAGGTGGTGTCGACCCCGCCGTAATAGAGGCCGAACGGCACCTCGTGCAGGGCGCTCATCTCGCCGCCGCGCGTCTCGTGCATGATCTTGCCGGGCGCCGAGTCGTGGAAGGCCGAGACCTCGGTCGCCTGACGCGCCGCCAGATAGGTCAGGACGCCCCTCGCCAGCGACGGATCGAGCCACAGCATCTGCCAGGCGCTGAGGATGCCGTCACGGCCGAACGGCGTCGAGAACCAGGGCGTCCCGGCATAGGGGTAGGGGCCGGTCGGCAGGTCGGTGGTCAGCAGCGCCATGTCGGCGCGTGACTGGTCCAGCCACTGGTTGAACAGCGGGCTGCGCGGACCGCGCAGGGAGGCGCCGCGCCGGCGCCGTCGCCGCATCGACAGCCTGGCCTCCAGCGCATTCTCGCGCCAGCGCAGTGGGTCGGGCGTCGTGCAGGCCTCGCCGCCGCATTCGATGTAGAGGTCCATGCGCCGGCCCTTCGGCAGACTGAACATGAATTCGGCGCGGGTCCCCGACAGCCGGGCCGGGGGTTCGGAGAAGGACAGGCAGCTGGTCCGCTCGACGTCGTCCAGCCCGGTGTATCTGAAGGTCACGCGCCGCCCGTCATGGGTCGGCGTATGCACCGTGCCGCGCTTCTCGCGCAGGGTGCCTCGCACCTGGAAGATGTCGGCGAAGTCGGCCGCGAAGTCGAAGGCCAGCGGCAGCAGGACATCCTCGACGCCGTGATTGACCATCCGCACCCGCTCGAACATCCGCCGGTTCCACAGGAACCGCCGCCGCTCGATATGCATCACGCCCGCCGGCGCCGAACGCCCGCCCATCGGCGGCAGGGGCCGATTGGTCGAATGGGCGGTGAAGAAGACGTTGTCGCGCGACACGCCGGACGACAGCCGCGAGGGGCGGGCCATCCCCGCGGTCATCTGGAACCGCGACAGCAGTCGCGTGTCGCTGTCGAACAGGCCGTCGGCCCCGCCCTTCATATCGCCCCAGCCGTCGGCGACCAGGAAGGTGTCGCCGTCCTTGAGCGCCTGAAGGGTGTCGAGACCGCCGGTCTCGCCGGTCTCCGCGGCCGTGGTCTGGACCGAGTAGCTGTCGTCCATGGAAACTCCGCACGCGGCTTCGGGTCGCCTGAACCGTCCCACCCAAATGCGGCTCTAGACTGTCCGCTTCATGGCCTAATGGCTGAGAAGCGCGACGGTTCAGCCGACCGCGCGAAGGAACGTAGTTTATCCAGCCGCGGCGAAGCTGCGTGGTTCGTCCATCGGCCGCAGCGGCGTCACCACATCGTCCAGCGGCGCCTCAGCGAAGGGGCGTTTGGCCAGCAGGTCGCCGTAGACGTCGAGATAGCGCCTCGCCATTGCGGTCGCCGAGAAGCGCAGTTCGAAGCGGGCGCGCACGGCCTCGCGGTCCAACTGCCCGACCCGGTCGGCGGCGGCGATCGCCTGTTCCATGGTGTCGACCAGATAGCCGGTGGCGCCGTCCTCGATGATCTCGGTGGTCGAACCGCATTTGAAGGCGATGACCGGCGTGCCGCAGGCCATGGCCTCGATCATCACCAGGCCGAACGGCTCGGGCCAGTCGATGGGGAAGAGCAGGGCCTCGGCGCCGCCCAGGAAGTCGGACTTCTGGTGGTCGCCGATCTCGCCGATGAACTCGATCAGCGGATTGCCGTCGATCAGCGGCTTGATCCTGTCCTCGTAATAGACGCGGTCGGCGGCATCGACCTTGGCCGCGATCTTGAGGCGCTTGCCCAGTTTGGTCGCGATTTCGATGGCCCGGTCGGGACGCTTCTCGGGCGAGATGCGGCCGAGGAAGGCAAGGTAACCCTCCGATTTGGCCGAGAAGCGGTATTGCTCGGCGGGCATGCCGTGGTGAACCGTCGCCTTCCAGTTGGCGAAGGCCAACGGCTTGCGCTGGTCGTCGGAAATGGAGATCAGGCCGAAATCGGTGAACCGCTCATAGACCTCTGGCAGGTCCTTCATATCGAGCCGGCCGTGCAGGGTCGTCAGGGTCTTGTCGGCATACTTCCGGAACATGGGGAAGTGGATCATGTCGGTGTGGAAGTGGATGACGTCGAACTCGTCGACCCGGTCCATCACCTCGGCCAGCATGGTCAGGTGGGCGGCGAGGTCGGACTTGAGCGGAGCGGGGTCCAGCCGGATCGCCTGATCGCGCACCGGGATCAGCCGGGCCTTCGTCCGCGCGTCGGCGCTGGCGAACAGGGTGACCTCATGGCCCAGATCGACGAGGGCGTCGGTCAGATGGGCGACCACCCGTTCGGTCCCTCCATAGAGCTTCGGAGGGACGGCCTCGTACAGCGGGGTGACCTGGGCGATCTTCATGATGTGTGTGCTCCGACCCGCTCAGCCGGGCCGTAGACATCAATGTTCTCGCAACTGCGAAGTTCCATCGCGGAACATGCAATTTTCTTCAGTAATTGCGGTGGTTTACTCGCGTTACATCTGTGCGTTTCCGGACATTTCGTCCAGAGTTCAGGACTCCCAGCGCTTTTGCGGCGAGCGGTAGAGGGCCAGGGTGGCCAGCAAGGCCAGGGCCGCCGGGATCGCGGCCCAGAACAGACCGGCCAGAGCCATGGCCGTCGCCCCGCCCCAGCCGGCCTGAACCAGCATCTCGACGATATTGACCAGCCAGGAGCCGCCGCGCTGGCGCTGGTTGAAGGTCTTCCGCGTGGCGGGTTTCTGACGCCAGATCTGGATCAGGCCGGACGAGGCGGCGGCGCAGACGCATCCGATCGCCACCACCACCGCCTTCAGCGGCGCCATGACCGCGAAGCCGCCGATGGCGATGCCGGTCAGGACGAAGGTCGGGATCAGGGCGGCGATCAGCTTGGCCCGGTCGGCGAGGGCGCGGTCGATCGGCGCCGAGCGCAGCAGGTCGGGGCTGTCCTCGGCCGAGATGGCGATCCAGGCGAAGCTGCCGGCCAGTTGGCCCGCCATGAAGACGATGGCCGACGACAGAAGGATCGGCGTGGTCCCGGCATGGGCGTTCTTGAACAGGACCACGCCGAGCGGGATCAGATAGACGATGCGCAGCAGGATCTGGCTGATCAGCTGCGGGTCGCGGGCCAGAAGCCGCAGTTCCTTTCGGACCATCGCGCGGGTCAGGCCGTCGGCGAAGGCGCCGTCCGCGCCCTTGGTCCGGGCCGGGATCGACTTCTCGCCCACGGCGGCGGCCGCGTCCTTGGCGAAGCGCGGGCCGAGGCTTCTGACCACCAGGACGAACAGGATCAGGCCGATCCCGCCAATGACGGCCAGAGGCAGGGGGCTGGCGGTCAGGGCGCGCACCGGCCAGGCCAGCGGACCGCTCGGCGCCAGCAGCGGGCTGCCCGTCAGGCTGAGCGCCAGGTCCGAGACGCCGGACGAGCCGTGCCCGTCCTCGTGGCGCGTGAAGTTGTAGGCCTGGCTCAGGATGAACATCAGACCGCCGACGAGGGCGGCGATGACCTGGGCCACCACGCGGGTCTTGCGCGGTCCGATCAGGGCGAACAGTCCCATGGTCATCAGGATGCCGAGCGCCGTCGCGACCATCGAAAGCGAGATCAGGATGACGAACAGCGACAGCCATTCGGGCCGCCCCAGCACCGAGGCGGTGATCACGAAGGGCGTCACCAGCAGGACGTAGAGGATCGAGGCGACCACGGTGATCGACAGGGCTCGAACGGTCAGCACCACGCGCGGCCTCAGCGGCGAGGACAGCAGCAGGTCGAGGTCGCCGCGCTCGTAAAGAGCCTGAACCGCCAGATTGATCGCCTGGGACAGCATCAGGGTGAACAGGACCACGCAGGCCGCGTCGACGATCAGGGCCGACAGCGGCGTGATCGGCAGGGGCCACCGGGAGGCGAGGAAGCCCAGGGCGACGCCGCCGAACACCACCCCGGCGATGGCGAACAGGCTGATCAGGACCAGGGCGATCTTCGAGCCGCTGACCCCGCGCTTGCCGCTCATGCCGCGCAGGCCGAGACGAACCTCGGCGGCCAGAAGCCAGGCGGCCGATCCCGGCGGCAGCATCCGGACGACGGCGCTGATCACGAGACGTCCGCGCCGACGAGGTCGAGAAAGACGTCTTCCAGAGTGGCGCCGCCGTGACCCGATCGGGCGCGCAGCTCCTCCAGCGTGCCCTCGGCCAGCAACTTGCCGTGCTGGATGATGCCGATGCGGTCCGACATCCGCTCCGCGACGTCGAGGATGTGGGTGGTCAGGATGACGGTGGCGCCGGCCCGGACACGGTCTTGCAGCAGATCCTTGACCTGACGCGCCATGGCGGCGTCGAGACCGGTCAGGGGCTCGTCCAGCATGAGCAGTTTGGGTTCGTGGATCAGGGCGCCCGCGAGGGCCGCCTTCTGCTTCATGCCGCGCGAAAAGCCCTCGCAGCGCTCGCCGCGATGGGGCCACAGGGCGAGGAACTCCAGAAGCTCCTGGGCCCGCTTGCGCGCCGTCTTCGCGTCCACGCCCCACAGGCCGGCGACGAACTCGAGATACTCCATCGGCGTCAGCTTGTCGTAGAGCATGGGCTCGTCCGGCAGCCAGGCGATCAGCCGCTTGGCCGCGACCGGATCGGTGATGGCGTCGGTCCCGAAGACGCGGATCGACCCGGCGTCGGCCCTGGTCAGTCCAGCGACCATGCGCAGCGTCGTCGTCTTGCCCGCCCCGTTCGGCCCCAGCAGGGCATAGAGCTCGCCGGCCTTGACGGTCAGGTCGAGGTTGTCCACCGCCGGGCGGCTGAACGTCTTTCGCAGGCCCCGGATCTCGAGCGCACTGTCGGTCATAGGCTGTCCCCCGTCACGCTCCGACCCTGCCGCCCGCGGATCGGGAGGTCAAATGACGCGCGCGTAATTCGCGAGGGCTACAGCGTCGCGCGGATTTCCGAGCGGAGGGCGTCGATGGACTTGAAGCCCTGGTCGGTCTTGAAGCGCCAGTAGGTCCAGCCGTTGCAGGCCGGGGCGTTTTCCAGGATTGCGCCCAGTTTGTGGATCGAGCCGGTGAACTCGCCGGACACCAGCGAGCCGTCGGCGCGGACGCGGGCCTCGCGGTCGCCCTTGGGCGAATAGAGGCGGTCGCCGGGGGCCAGAAGGCCGGCCTCGACCAGGGCGCCGAAGGGCACCTTCACCTCGGCCCGCTTGGAGCCCATGACCTTCAGGTCCTCGGGCGCGGCAGGGATGACGGTCGCGATGCGGGTCTCGGCGACCCTGGCGTAGGTCTCGTCGCGCTCGATGCCGATGAATTTGCGGCCCAGACGCTTGGCGGCGGCGCCCGTGGTGCCCGTGCCGAAGAAGGGATCGAGGATCACGTCGCCGGGCTTGGTCGCGGCCAGGATCACCCGGTGCAGCAGGGCCTCGGGCTTCTGGGTCGGGTGGGCCTTCTTGCCGTCTTCGCCCTTGATCCGCTCCTCGCCGGTGCACAGCGGGAAGGTCCAGTCCGAGCGCATCTGGGTGTCTTCGTTGAATGCCTTCAGGGCGTCGTAGTTGAAGGTGTAGCGCTTCTGCTCACGGCTCTTGGCGGCCCAGATCAGGGTCTCGTGGGCGTTGGTGAACCGGGTGCCCTTGAAGTTCGGCATCGGGTTGGACTTGCGCCAGATGATGTCGTTCAGGACCCAGTAGCCCATGTCCTGGATGGCGACGCCCAGGCGGAAGATGTTGTGGTAGCTGCCGATGACCCAGATCGAGCCCTCGTCCTTGAGGACCCGGCGGCATTCCTTCAGCCAGTCGCGGCAGAAGGCGTCATAGGCGGCGAAGCTGTCGAACTTGTCCCAGTCGTCGTCGACCGCGTCGACCTTGGAATTGTCCGGCCGCAGCAGGTCGCCGCCCAGCTGCAGATTATAGGGCGGGTCGGCGAAGACCATATCGACCGACTTCGACGGCAGCCCGCGCAGAACCTCGAGGCAGTCGCCAAGGTGGATGATGTCGGTCTTCAGGTCGGTCACGCGCACAGCTCCGGGGAGTGGAGCCGGTATGGTGAATCCTTACGGTTAAGGCCGGGTAACCGGCAGCCAGATCTCCGTATCGCCCAGCCCTGTCTTCGCGTCGTAGGCCGGGCCGTAGCGTTCGAAGTCGGGTGTGCCCGCGGCCTTCCATTCGCCGTTCGACTCCAGCCAGGTCTGGCTGGCCACGATGGTGTCGCGGATGGTCCAGACCGGGGCGGCGTGAACGAAGACGGCGTAGTGGGCCTCAGGCACGCGCATCCGGCCGAGATCTTCCGGCAGGCCGTCGAAGGTCTCGACCTCGGCAGCGCACATATATTCGAAGCGCTGGCCCTCCGGGTCCATCTGGCAGGTGGCGCCGTAGGTGCGGCCGCCGACCTGACCGGGCAGGGGAAGGCGGGTGACGAAGTCCTTCCAGACGACGGGGATCTGGCTGGGGCCCTCGGAGAAGGCGTACCAGCGGCGCAGGCCCGCCAGAAGCATGGGGCGGCCGGTCTCGAAGCGGGATGGGGTCATGGCGCCAGACTAGGCTGCGGACTGCGACACTGGGAAGACATCGACTCCTCCGGCGACGCTGAATAGGGTCACGCCGAACGTTCCCCCGGAGTTGCCATGCGTCTGACCCTGCCCCTCGCCGCCCTGATGTCCGGCGTCGCCCTCTCCACCATGGCGATGGCCCAGTCTTCGGAACCCGCCTTCGACGCCGCGAAACTGTCCGAGCACATCCGGATCCTGGCCGACGACAGCTTCGAGGGCCGGGGCATCGCCACCGAGGCCGAGCCCAAGGTCATCAAATATCTGAGCGAGCAATACGCCGCCGCAGGCTTCGAGCCGGGCGGGGACCTGCGGGCCGACGGCTCGCGCCTGTGGACCCAGGCCGTGGCCCTGAACCGCTTCGAGGTCGAGGACTTCAAGGCCCAGCTGAAGGTCGGCGACTGGACCCTGCCGCTGGCCCAGGGCGAGCAGATCGTCGCCTCGACCCGCCTGCCCAACGCCTCGGGCCACGTCATGCTGATGAACGCCCCGCTGGTCTTCGTCGGCTACGGCATCAAGGCGCCCGAGCGGAACTGGGACGACTTCAAGGGCATGGACCTGAAGGGCAAGATCCTCGTCGTGCTCGTCAATGACGCCGACTTCGAGGATCCGTCGCTGGACACCTTCGGCGGCAAGGCCATGACCTACTACGGCCGCTGGACGTACAAGTACGAGGAGGCCGCGCGTCAGGGGGCCGCTGGCGTTCTGATCGTGCATGAGACCGCGCCGGCCTCCTACGGTTGGGGCACCGTGCGCAATTCCTGGACCGCGCCGCAGTTCGACATCCAGCGCGCCGATCCGTCGAAGGAGCGCGTCGCCATGGAAGCCTGGATCCAGCGCGACGTCGCCGTCCAGCTGTTCCAGCACGCCGGTCTCGACTTCGAGGCCCTGAAGGTTCAGGCGCGCAGCCGCAACTTCCATCCGGTGACCCTGACCGGCGCCGGCATGGACGCCATGTTCGACCTGAAGACCGACCGGATCGAGAGCCACAACGTCGTCGCCCGCCTGCCGGGCACGACCCATCCGGACGAGACCATCCTCTACACCGCCCACTGGGATCACATCGGGGTCGGGACGCCCGACGCCAACGGCGACGCCATCTTCAACGGCGCGGTCGACAACGCCTCGGGCACCTCGGGCCTGCTGGAAATCGCCCGTGTATTCGGCGCCGCGCCCCGCACCCAGCGCTCGATCGTGGCCATCAGCTTCACCGGTGAGGAAAGCGGCCTGCTCGGCTCGGAATACTATGCGGCCAACCCCCTCTATCCGCTGGAGAAGACCGTCGGCGGCTTCAACATGGACTCGGCCAATGTCTACGGTCGCACCACGGCGATGAGCATCATCGGCTTCGGCCAGTCCGACTTCGACGAGCGCGTCACCGCGGCGGTCGAGGCGCAGGGCCGGGTCATCGAGCCCGACGCCAACACCCAGGCCGGCTACTACTTCCGCTCCGACCACTTCCCGCTGGCGAAGGAGGGCGTGCCCATGGCCTATGCCGAGAGCGGCGGAACATTCCGCGACGCCCCCGTCGAGGCCCGCATCGCCGCCCGCGACGAATACACCGCCAAACGCTACCATCAGGCCGACGACGAATGGTCCGCCGACTGGGACTATCGCGGCCAGATGGAAGACCTGACGGTCTATTACGACATCGGCCGGGCCCTGGCCGACAGTCGCGACTGGCCGCAGTGGAAGACGGGTTCGGAGTTCGGTCCGGCCCGCGCTGTCAGCGCCGCGGAACGGCAGTAGACTGCATTACAAAAATGTAAGGGGCGGTCCTGAGCGGCCGCCCTAAGGTGCGCGCGCATTTTCCACGGAGTTTCTTTGATGCTGGCCCGACTGACTTGCGGCGTCGCCGCCTCGGCGATGTTGCTTCTGGCCCTGCCGGCCTCGGCCCAGGACTTCTCGGCCCAGCGCCTGTCCGACCACATCAAGTATCTGTCCGACGACAGCCTGGAAGGCCGCTTCCCCGGCAAGATCGGCGAGCAGCTGACCCTGGCCTATCTGCAGGCCCAGTATGAGGCCATGGGCCTTCAGCCGGGCGGTCCGGACGGTCAGTGGCTGCAGCCGGTCGATCTGCTGCGCCTGACCCCGGCGCATCCGGCCACGGTCAGCTGGACCGGCGTCGACGGCGCCACCCATCCGGTCGAGAGCGGGCTGATCGTCCGCGCCGGCGCCGCCGACGACCATGTGAAGCTGGACAATGTGCCGATCGTTTTCGCCGGCTACGGCGTCGTCGCGCCCGAGCGGAACTGGGACGACTACGGAAACATCGACCTGACGGGCAAGGTGGTGGTCGTGCTCAGCGGCCAGCCGGCCGCCTTCGGCGCCGATCCCAACTTCTACGGCTCCTCGACCCACAAGGTGAACGAGGCGATCAAGCGCGGCGCCGTCGGCGTCATCACCCTGTACGAAGTGTCCGGCGGACGCGGCATGCGCGGCGGCGGTCGTCCGCGCATGACCATCACCGGCGCCCATGAGACGGCCTTCAGTGGCACGATGACCTTGGATGTCGCCACCGCCATGGCCTCCTCCAAGGGCGAGGACTTCCAGCCGGTTCTGGCCGCCGCCAAGGCTGGCGGCGCCTTCAAGGCCGAAGACACCGGCCTGAAGCTCAGCGTCGACATCGACGAGATGGCCGAGGTCATCCACTCCCATAACCTGCTGGCCAAGATTCCCGGGACGACCCGTCCGGACGAATACCTGGTCTATTCGGCGCACTGGGACCACGTCGGCGTCGCCGCCGATCCGGACGCCAACGGCGATCGCATCTTCAACGGCGCCTGGGACAACGCCTCGGGCACCTCGGGCGTGCTGGAAATGGCCCGCGCCTTCAAGGCCGGTCCGCCGCCGGAACGCACCGTCGTCTTCCTGCACGTGACGGCCGAGGAGCAGGGCCTGCTGGGTTCGGAGTGGTACGCGACCCACCCCGTCTATCCGCTCGAAAAAACCGCGGCCGACATCAACATCGACATGCTGCCCTTCACCCCCGCGACGAAGACCATCGCCATCTTCGGCATCGGCAAGTCGGGGCTGGAGGATGATCTGGAGCGTCTGGCCCAGCGCGAAGGCCGCCACGTCGTCGGCGACGGCGAGCCCGAGCAGGGCTACTACTACCGCAGCGACCATTTCAACTTCGCGGCGGGCGGGGTCCCGGCCCTGATGCCTTGGACCGGCGTCGACTTCGTCGAGGGCGGCGAGGCCGTCGGACGGCCCTACTACCAGGCCCAGATGGCGAAATATTACCACAAGCTCGACGACGAATGGCGGCCCGACTACGACTTCACCGCCGCCCTGCAGAACCTGAAGCTGCTCTATCAGCTGGGTCAGGAAGTCGCCGACAGCACCAGCTGGCCGCAGTGGAAGCCGACCTCGGAGTTCGCCGCCATCCGGCACGAGAGCGACGCCGCCCGGCGCTAAGAGTGTTGGACCGCTGGGCGTCGCAACCGGTCGAGGACGTCGCTGACGGACTGATCCTGTTCGACGGCGTCTGCGTCTTCTGCTCGCGCTGGGTGCGGTTCGTGCTGCGGCACGACACGGCCCGGCGCTTCCGCTTCATGACGATCCAGAGCGAGGCAGGGCGAGCCCTGGCCTCCCGGCTGGGCATCGATCCAGATGCGCCCGAGACCAATGCCGTGATCCTGAACGGCCGCGCCTGGTTCAAGTCGGACGCGGCGCTGAAGGTGCTGGGCGCCCTGCCGGCGACGCGGACGCTGGCCATCGGCCGCATCGCGCCCAAGCCCGTGCGCGATCCGCTCTACGACCTGATCGCAGGCAATCGCTACCGGATCTTCGGCCGGACTGACGTCTGCATGATCCCCGATCCCGCGGACCGCGACCGGTTCGTCACTTGACCCGCGTCCTCGTCATCGGAGCGGGCGGCGTGTTCGGCTCACGGCTGGCGAAGGGGCTGGCGCGCGACGGGTTCGAGGTCGTGGTGGCGGGACGGAGCCTCGCTCGGGCCGAGGCGACGCGGGCCGAGGTCGGGGCGGCCTCTGCTGTGGCTCTGGACACCCGCAGCCTGACCGCCGCCGACCTGACAGAGATTGGCGCGCGCATCGTCGTCGACGCGGCAGGGCCGTTCCAGGGGGCGGAGCCGCGCGTGGCGAGGGCGGCGATCGCGGCTGGCCTCCACTACGTCGATCTGGCCGATGGCCGTGATTTCGTCGCCGGCTTCGGAGCGCTGAACGACGAGGCGAAGGCGGCGGGCGTTACGGCCCTGACCGGCGCCAGCTCGACACCGGCCCTGTCCAACGCGGTGCTGGACGCCCTGACCGAAGGCTGGACCCGCATCGACGCGGTCGAGGCGGCCATCTCTCCCGGCGCCCGGGCCCCGCGGGGCCGTTCGGTGACCGAAGCCATCCTCTCCTGGCTCGGACGGCCCGTGCGGGTGTTTCAGGATGGCGGCTGGTCCGAACGCATCGGCTGGGGCTCCGTCACGACCCGCGACTTCGGCTCGGCGGGACGGCGGCGCCTGTCCTTGTGCGAGACGCCGGATCTGGACGTGCTGGCCCAGCGCTTCGGGCCGACCGACCGCGCCCTGTTCCTGGCGGGGCTCGAGCCGGGTTTCGCCCATTGGGGCGGCTGGGCCTTGGCGAGGTTGGTCGGATTGACCGGCGCCGACCCCCGAACCTTGACCGGTTTGGTGATCTTCCTGTCCCGGCTCGCCGCCCCGTTCGGAAGCGACGTCGGCG
>Ga0209630_10002259_pt1 | contig 18907 bp, 19 predicted proteins | sample COG_01_FD_184745 | JGI IMG/M metagenome (GOLD analysis project Ga0209630, IMG submission 184745) | Pelagic Microbial community sample from North Sea - COGITO 998_met_01 (SPAdes) (version 2) | ecosystem: Environmental > Aquatic > Marine > Neritic zone/Coastal water | place: Helgoland, sampling... | reverse complement strand
TCCCCCCCCCCCCCCTCTCATTTTTAGACAATAATTAGACACTTTTAGACAGTTTTAGACATCATTGTCTAAAATTAAAATATTTAGAAAATAAAATATATTTGTATAGTATATTATGATATATAATTGTGTTCGCTGTGGTTATGAAACAAAACACAAAGGACATTTTAAAAATCATCTAAACCGAAAAAATATTTGTATACCATTACTGGAAGATATTAGTATAAATGAGATTATAAATTATTATAATTTATATTTAGACAAAATGAATCCATTAGAATCCAAAATGAATCCAAATGAATCCAAAATTAATCTAAAAGAATCCAAAAATGAATTAGACAAACTGAAATGTGAGTATTGTTGTAAGTTTTATTCTACTAATAGTAATCTGAATAAACATTTAAAAATATGTAAAATTAAAAAAAAAACAAATGAGCAAAATAAACTTATACTTTTGAAAAAGGATAAAGAGGAATTAATTGAAACAGTTGAAAAACTATTAATAGAGTGTAGTAATATGAAGGAAATTATTAAAACAAACAATACATGTAGTAATAATTACTCAAATAATACAAATAGTAATAATACTAATAATACTATTATTATAAATAATTATGGTGATGAAGATACTAAGTATATTACAAAGGAATATATATTAAATCTAATAGCAAATAAACCTTTTAAGGCAATACCTGAAATGATAAAACATACACATTTTAATAAAGAACATCCAGAAAATCAAAATATTAAGATTACAAATAAAAAAGAACCATATGTAAAAATAATGAAAGATAATAAGTGGGAATATCATGATCGTAAAAATACCATAACGGATCTAATAGATAAACAACATATAAAAATAAATGATAAATCTGTAGAAAAAAAAATAGAAAAACATTGTAACACAACACAAAAAAATAATATAACACGTTGTAATGACTTATATATAAATGAAAATGAAGATTATATAAAACGATTATATAATGAAAGTGAACTAGTTATTATTAATAATAGTTAATAAAACTTTTTCCTAAAAAGTTTATTTATTTTTGATAAAACTTTTTCCTAAAAAGTTTGTTTACATGTACCAATTTCTATAACAATCTTCATTATCTTTTTCTTTAGTTTCCTTAATAAAAGTATCAATTATTTCTTTTGTAATTATTTTTTTTTCTAATAAGTCTTTGTCTAAATCAAATGTGTATTTAATACTTTCATCATTTTTTGTGAGATTTAATAAATTAAATTTAGAGAAAATATTATACAAATGTTTTTTTAAAGTACGAACACCACCCTCATCATTTGTATATGTTTCAATAATATATTTAATATTATCTTCTTCAATTGTATATGAATCTTTATCTATACATAATTGTGCATATATTTCATTTAATAAATAATTTTTAGCAATATGTATTTTATCTTCTAATTTAAAAGGATCTGTTTTGATGGTAATAAGACGATCTAGTAATATAGGATTAATTTTATTAATGTCATTATATGAAAATATAAATAATGATTTGGAAATATCAAATTCAATACCATTAAAATATTTATCAGTATATTGATTATTTTGAGAAGCATCAGTTAAATGAATTAAACTATTAATAATTTCTTCACCTTTTGGTGTTTCACTAACTTTATCTAACTCATCAAAATAAAATACTGGATTCATACATTTACATTCAATAAGAACATCTACTATTTTACCCCACATTGAACCTTCATAAGTATAATTATGACCTTCTAAAAATGAAGAGTCACTACATCCACCTAATGTAATAAATGCAAAAGGTCTACCAATAGCTTTTGCTATACCATTTTTAACTAAAGTAGTTTTACCATTACCCATAACTCCTTGAATACCAATACAATTACCAATACTATTAGGATTAGTAATCCATTGTGCAATAATTTGAATAACTTGTTCCTTGGTTTTTGTATGACCATATACAGCGGTATCTAATGTTTTCTTAACATCAATAAGATAATTACCAATATCATCAGTATTACTAGTATTAACATCAATTGGTAGTTTTTTGTATTTCTTGAATGGTACTTTTAATAAACTATTAACCCAATTACTATATTTAGTAGTTTCACTACCACCTAATAATTTATTGGAAAAAATATCTTCAATTTTGTTAATAATCATAGATTTGTTATGTAGTGGTAAATTAGATTGTAATACTTTAAAACGTAATGGTGTTTTAATATTATTAATACTTGATATTTTGTTTTCTATTTTATCAATTTTTTCTTTTTTTGCTTCTTCAAGTGAATCATAATATGCTTGTTCATCTCTATCATATTTAATAGTAGATCCCTTTTTATTATTTTTAATTCTATCAAAAATACTACGAAGTGATGATTTATTATCTTTCTCACTATTTAATTCTTTTTCAAATTTATCAATAGCATTATTAATAATTTCTAAGGGATTATCACCTGGTTGAGCAGTAGCAGTAATAATAATTTCATCATTTGATACTTTATCTATATCATATTTTTTATATAATTCTTCAAAACTAGATACTGTGCGTGGTTGTGGTGGTGTATTAATAAGTGAGGGTCTATACAATGGATCATTAAAACCGCGTTCATAACCTTGTTGATGACGTGGTGTAAATCTATTATGTTCTGCATAACGTTGATTATAATAATTATCTAGATGTGATTGAAATCGTGACGTATGTGGTGTACTAGGTCTAGCATAAGAACTTGGTGGTGTATATCGATGTGGTGGTATATGTCTTGAAAAAGGACGTGAAGTATTAGGTGGCATGTGTCGTGATGGTGAAGTATATCGTTCGGATAATTGTGAATTATATCTGTCGGTAAAAGACTGTGGAGGAACATATGATCCATTTTTTTTATTAATTCTATCAAGAAGTTTTTTATGTAATGTATCATATCGATTTTCATTATTTTTTTCATCGTCATTTTTGCATAAATCTAAATTAAGTTTAGGAATATTAATTTTTGATTTATTAATATTTGAATTTTCCATATTTTTAATTTTATCTTCCATTTTATTACAATCATCTGTAATCTTATTTTTTTCTTTAATAAAATCATTTATATGACTTCTTATTTTACCTATTTTTTCAGTATATGTAGAGTTAATTTTTTCTTCTGTTTCAACAAGCATATTATAATTAGATTCTATTTTTTCACGTATTGTTTTCAAATTATCGTGTAATTTGTCTTTAGAATTATTTATATTGTCTTTTCTAACATTATTTTCTAAAATACTCTTAATAATACTTGCACTATTTTTTTCGGTACTTTTTTCATTAGTACTTTTAGAATTATTTACATCATCATCCTTAACATCATCTTTAACATTATCATTAACATTATCATTAACACCATCATTAACATCATCATTAACATCATTAACATCATCATTAACATCATCCTTAACATCATTCTTAACATCATCCTTATTAGTATTATCTACTAGGGATGAATAATTATTTAAATGATTTTTAAGTTTATTATTGGAATCATTAATAAGAGCACTAATCTTATTATCATTAGAATGATTTGACTCAGGATCAATAGATTTTTTATCAATATTTGTGTCGGTTTTACATGTTAGTTTATTATAATTATCAAGTATTTTTTTCATATCCTTATCATTCATATTGTTTAATAAACCTGATTTATTTAAAAAATCTATTATTGTATTTATTTCATCGTCTGTCATATTAATAAATATATAGTAATATTTTTTATTTAAATAAATATTATTATATATAAATAAATTTTATAATTATATGATATAGAGTTTATTAATAAATCACTTAAAAGTATATTTGTAAATATTTAAATAATGAAAACAAAAATAATTTCAGAAATAGGTATAAATCACAATGGAGATTTAGATTTATGTAAAAAAATGATAATGGCATCAAAAGTAGCTGGATGTAATTATGTTAAAATTCAAAAAAGAAATCCAAATGTATGTGTTCCTGAAAATCAAAAAAATAAAGTAAAATCAACACCATGGGGAGAAATGACTTATTTGGAATATAAGCATAAAATAGAATTTAATGAAGAACAAATAAAAGATTTATTTGAATATTGTAAACAAATAGATATTGAATTATTTGCTAGTGTATGGGATATTGATTCAGCAAAATTAATGAGAAAATATACAGATATTGTTAAAATAGGTAGTGCTTGTATAACAGATTTAGAATTATGTAAATTTGTTAGAGAAACATTTAATTTTGTTATAATATCAACTGGAATGAGTACAGAAAAAGAAATAGAACAATGTTTAGAAGTATGTGATGCAAATGTAATTATGCATACAAATTCAACATATCCTTGTCCTGAAAAAGATTTAAATTTAAGATATATAGAATGGTTAAAAAATAAATATCCAAATAAAGAAATAGGATATAGTGGTCATGAATATAGATTATCTACAACAGTTGTAACAATAGCACTGGGTGCTACTTGGATTGAAAGACATTTTACATTAAATAGAAATATGTGGGGTAGTGATCAGAAATCATCTGTTGAATTAGTAGGAATGCTTCATTTAATAGAACAAATTAAAGAAGTAGAAAAAGCAACACAATATGAACCACAAGAAAGAATATTATTTGAAAAAGAAAATGAAAAAAAAATGAGTTTAAGGAAATAAATTAACATTTATTCCAATCTTCGATATTATCTATATCTATATTATTATTTTTATTCATTATATAAGGATAAATATTATTTCCACTTATAGTATTATTATTTAATAAATCAGTGTTAAAAATATCAATATAACCATTATGAATATAATTAGTAGGGAAAATTTGTCTGGGTTGATTATAAGATTCAATAATATTATTAAAATTATAAAAATAAGGTATTAAAAGATTATTTTCTATAAAATACATTTTATAAGGATTTTTAGAAATTTCATATACACTTCTAAGACTATCATATTTATTTCTATTATTAATAAATATATTAATAGAATTATTAATATCTTCTACTTTTCTTTTAGGTTGGGTAGGTCTTAAATGTAAAATAAAATCAGGATAATAATCTTCATTTTTTTTTAAATAATTAATACAATGTTGAAAACATTCAAAATCTGTTGATAAATCATCCGAAATATTTTTTGGTCTTAAAAAAGGAACTTCAGCACCATAATCTGTGGCAATTTTAGCATATTTATCTGAATCTGTAGAAACAATTATTCTCATTTTATATTTACTATTTTTTGCTTGTATAATAGAATGTGCCAATAATGGTATATTATCTAATAATTTAATATTTTTATCAGGTAATCCTTTTGAACCACTTCTAGCTGGTATAATACATAATATTTTCATAACTATAATATATAAGTATTTAAATATTTAAGTATAAAAATATATATATATATATATATGTTTTCTGAAGAAAATATTAATAATTATTATAAAATAAATATGGATATTTTACATAAAGAATTTGAAGAAATAGAAAATAATATTGAAGGAAGAATATGTCATAGTTCAATAATATTATTAAAAATTTTAACAAATATTGTAAAAATAGAAAATTATTTAGAAATAGGTGTTCATAATGGTGGTAGTATGAGTTTATTAATATCAAATAATAATAGTAAAAATTTATATGGTATAGATTTATTTGAAGATATGTATAATATTACTAAACATTATAATGAAGATAAATATAATAAATATCAATATTTTAAAAAAGATAATTTAAATAAAATTAAAACATATAATAATTTAGAAAAAATAAAAAAAATATATAAAAATAATTGCAATATAACATTAATAAAAGGTAATAGTTATTATGATAATACAGAAAATAATTATGAAAATGTTTCAATAAATTTAATTGATTTATTGTTTATTGATGGAGATCATACATTAGACGGTGTTAAAAATGATTTTGAAAGATATAGTAAATATGTAAAAAAAAATGGTTTTATTATATTTGATGACTATCATCATAATGATATAAAAAATTATTGTGATAATTTATTAACTAATAATAAAAATTTTAAAGTAATATGTAAATTTAAATCAATTAAATCGGATGCTATAGATTTATTAATTATGAAATTATAGATATATAAAAATATAAAATTATAAATAAATATATATATTTATGAAAATAATAGAATATAATAGTATAAAATTACTCATACCAGATAGATATTATCATAGTAATTTAATAAACCGTTTTGAAAAAGGTATTTATGAAAAGGATGAAGAAAATATAATAAATAAATATTATAATAAAAAGGATAATGTATTAGAAATAGGGACATGTTTAGGTTATTTGTGTGGTTTATTGTGTAAAAAAACAAATACTGTTATATCAATAGAAGCAAATCCTGAATTAAAGGATAGTTTAAATTTATATAAAGAAAATAATGAATTTACTAATTTAATTATTTATAATAATTATATATCAAATAATAAAAAATTTGTAAATTTTCAAACATATGATAATATAGTAGCGGGTTCTGGCGATAGAGAAGATTTAAATATAAATAATGTAAGAGGATGGGGTGATACATTAAAAATGTATGAATTAGAAACATTAGATTTATATAATATAAAAAATATATATAATGTTAATGCTTTAGTATTAGATATAGAAGGAGGTGAATTATGTTTTTTTGAGGAATATAAAAACTTTATAGAACATTTTATAAAAAAAATAACAGTTGAGTTACATGGTCATTTAATGAAAGATAATTTAAATTTTAATAATAAATGTTTAAATATTTTAAAAAGTTTAAATTTTAAAATAATAACCCAAAATGGTAATACATATTATTTAGAAAAAATTAATTAATATATATATTCAAAATTAAAATTATTTATTCATATTTCAACTGATGAAGTATATGGAGAAAGTAATTTAGATACAAAATTAAAAAAAAATGAAACAACTTTATTAAATCCTACTAATCCATATGCGGCTACAAAGGCATCTTGTGAAATGATAGTAAATTCATTTATATATTCTTATAAATTACCAATAATAATAGTACGTTGTAATAATATTTTTGGTAAAAATCAATATATAGAAAAAGTTATTCCGAAATTTATTAATCAGTTAAAAAATAATAATAAAATAACTATTGAAGGCAATGAAACACAGAAAAGAACATTTTTACATGTAGAAGATTTTTGTGAAGCATTAATATTAATATCAAATAAGGGAAAAATAGGTGAAATATATAATATAGGTAATAATGATAATGAATTAACAATAAAAAATCTTGCTATTTATATAATAAAAAAAATCAAAAAAACAGATAATTATGAACAATATATTATAAACATACAAGATCGTATTTATAATGATACAAGATATTATATAGATTATAATAAATTAAAATTACTTGGTTGGACACCAAAAAAAGATTTGTTTGATTCATTGAATGTTATTATTGATTATGAAATATCTCAAAAATAATATTGTGTTATAGCTTTTCTTATACCCTCTTCTATTATTTTTCCTCTATGAATATAAGTAGTATCAACTAATATTATTGTTCCTTTTTTACCATATATTTCATATTTTTTACATTCTTGATTTTTTTCTAATAATTCCTCTATTGTTTCATCATAATATCGTGTATTATAGTTTTCTGTTCTTGGTTTTGGATAACCAATATGATTTTTTGATGAATTTGTTATAAATGTAAAACAACCATTTTTTTCATTTACATCACTTAAATACATTATTGTTTTAAATTGACAATCATGATTATCTCTATGATAACCTGCACCACTATTTCTAATTTCATTTGAATTATATTCTAATTTATTTATTAATGTTTTTTTATTAAAATTTCGTTGAGTATATATTTGAACTATATTATCAAATAATTCATTATTAGAAAAATTTTTTTTTATATATTCTGAATATTTTTCAGAATGAAATATTCGTTCATCTTTTGAACAATCTTCTTTATCTAAAATTTCTATTTTACTTTTAAAATTATTAAAAATATTATCATATTCTTTTTCTAAATTTTCTATTATTTCATTATCAAAATAATTTTCTAAAATACATATTCCATATTCTTTTAATAATAAAACTATCATCTCTTTTTTTGGTTTAATAAATTTACAATCTAATAAAGGTAGTTCATATTGATTATCTAATAAACATAAAGTACAATCAATTACATTTTTTTTATGTAGTTTCTGTAATATATCTATCTCAATATTTATATTATGACAATCAGATGATAATTGTTTTACACATTCTTTATGATAAAATGTTTTTTCATTTATATTTATTTTATCTATATTTATACTATAACCTATTAAGTAACTAAATATATTATTTTGTATATTTTCTGCTATTATACCATATCCTACTCGTAATTGTTTTATAATATTTATATTTATATTTAGTTCTTTTAATATATATCTCATTAAATTTGTTCCATTATTGTGTATATATTTTATTTTGTTACTATTTTTAAATTTATCAAAAAAATCTTCAAGATGTTTTTTTTTAACTAAGTGACTATATTTTTCAATAAATGTATTTCTATTTTCATTTATTATATTATAATATCCATGTACATTCATTATTTGATATAAAGGTTCTTTAGTTCCATTATTATTATTATTTATTGCCATATTAAATCGAATTAATTTTTCGAAATTGTCTATAATATTATTTAATTCTAATTTATATGGTTTACTACCAATTAAAATCATATTTATATATTTATATATATATATATATTAATTCTTTTTGTATATATATTATGATTTATATAAAAAATTCTTTTAAATCTTCAATATTTAATATTACATTATTTTCAATATCTTCATCAGATAAAATATAATAATTATCAAAATTATGTTCTAATTCTTTTTTATTTATATCATTTATCATTTTACAATCACTGCTACTTTGATCCCAAAACATATTATTATTCATAAGATGCTCCTTACTGAAACAACCAAATGAGAAACATATATGGTCTAAATTTTTATAACTTTCTTCATAATATATATTTTTTTCATATTTTTCATCAAATTCTTTACATATTTCACATTTTCCTACATGCGGTGCTTCACCATTCATAAAAATTCTATGACAATAATTATGTGATTCTTCTTTACATAAATTTTTTTTATTTCCTTTTTTTCTAAAAAAATAATGATTTGATATAAAATTAAATTTATTATTTAAATTAAAAATATTATAGGGTATAAATTCTAAATTATGAAAATTTATTTCTTTTTTTTCTATTTCTAATTCAGGATTTTTTACATAATGAAAATCATCACAATCTGTTGTAAAATTTTTTTTACAATCTAAATAATTTAAAAATTTATTAATTTGAAATAAACTAAACTTTAAATTATTCCATGTTTTAGGATTATCATAATTTTTTAATGTATCATAAAATATAAAATTTTTATCTTCAAATACATAATATTTTATATTTTTAATATAATTATTTATTTTACCTATATTTTGTCCATTTTCTAATTTTATATCTAAAATTTTATTTATTTTTTCTATTTCTTTATTTATATCTGAATAAATTCCTATATAAAATAATATTTTTTTTGGTTTCCATATTTTTTTATAAAAATTATAATATGGTTTTAAATATTCATAATTATTTTTTAATGTTGTTATTATCAATAAGTCATTCATTTTATTTAGATAGATATTTGTTTTTATATGAATATTAAAGTATTTAAAATTTTTTCAATAAAAAAATAAATAAATGAATGAGTTTTTTATAAATCATATTACAAATAGTATTTCCAATGCAGAACAATATAAATCTAAATTACCATTAGAAATACTTTCTATGAATGGTATGTCTGGAAAAAAAACTCGTCATTTTTATAATAATATGGGTGAAATAAATGATTGTAGATATTTAGAAATAGGAACGTGGACAGGTTCTTCTATATGTTCTTTTATGTATAAAAATAATATTACATGTGTTGTAAATGATAATTTTTCACAATTTAATCCAAATAATAATGTAAAAAATATATTTATTAATAATTTTAATTTTTGTAAAGGAAATAATAATGCTCAATTTATTGAATCAGATTGTTGGGATCTTAATCCTTCAAAATTACCTAAATTTAATATGTACTTATATGATGGAGAACATTCTAAAGAATCACATTATAAAGCTTTAAATCATTTTTTACCATGTTTAGAAAACACATTTATATATATTATTGATGATTGGAATATTAAGAAAATTAGGGATGGAACTTTAGAAGCAATTGAAAATAATAAATTAAATATTTTTTATAAAAAAGAAATTAGAACTTCTTATGATAATACACAACCAGTTGTTTGTTGTGAAAATAGTGATTGGCATAATGGAATTTGTATATTTGTTTTAGAAAAAAAAATAATTGAAATTTAAATATAATTTATTGTTTCCAATATATATTTTGTTAAACCTAAGGGCGAATAATTTTTTTTTACAAATTCATATCCATTTTGTGCTATTTTTTTTATATCTATTTTTTCATTTTTTATATTTTCTAATATTTTTTTATCATTTTCTTTATTTAATGTTATACCAATATAATGAACCATATTTTGTGGTTGAACTGGAAATTTTATATTAAATAAATCTAAATCTATCATAATTACACAACAACCTGCAAAAAATGCTTCCCATAATTTAAAACTATCTATTTGACATATAACTAATTCATTATTTATATTTCTTACAAAACCACCTGTACAATCAACCATTTTGCTTTTTTTTAAAGTTTCATAAAAATGTGGATTATGTCTACGACCTGTTTGACACCAATCAATATAATATGAATCATTTTTATTTGGTTCTTTAAATTTATCATCATAAAATGTTACAAAATTATCATTTTTATATAATTCTAACATATATCCACGTACTTCATGTGATACTCTATGACTATATAATAAGTTTATATTTCGTATATTCCAACTATTATTATGTTTAGTAGCATTTATAATACGATTTGTAACATTAAAAACACATGGATAAATATTTGTATTAATTTTGGGTAAAATATTATTTTGGTAAGATGATTTAAAATAAAAATCATAATATTTTAGATATTTATTAAATTCAAAAAATCCATCAGACCAATCTATCATTATTAATTTATATTTTCTATTTTTATTACTCAAAAACTTTTCTGTTATAAAAATATTATCATTTTCTTTATAATGTATATGTTCTAAATAATGACTACAAGGACTAGTAAATATGTAATCATAATTATTATAATCTATATTTAGTTTTTTATTAAATAAATATAATCCATTTGTTTTTTTATAATAATTTATATTTGAATCATAACTTATATTTAATTTTTCTAATCCTTCACCTATACTTATTAATGTATGTTGATACTGTGCTCGGTCAGGTGGTCCTGGATTATTTAATAAAAATAAAATTTTTTTATCATCATATTTTTTTATATTTTTATAATAAAAAGTAAAATCACTTTTATTTTTATAAATTAACTCATAATTATTTTCTATTAATTTTTGTATTGTTTTATTACATTTATCTATATCTTTTATATTTTCTCCATTAAACCCTAAATCAAATTCAACAGCTAAATATTTCGGATATATTTGTTCTTCTAACATATTTTCTATTACATCACATTCACTACCTTCTATATCCATTTTTAATAAGTCTATATTATTATGATTTAATTCATTCATTATACTTCTTAATTTTTTTACATGCACATCTATATATTTTTTTCCTTTCATACCTTCAACTAAACTACAACTTACATGTTCTTCATTACTTGGTAAATAAAATTTTTGTAGTCCATCTGCTATACCAATACCATAATTCTTATATATTATTTTATTTGTATCTATTTTGTTTTCTAATATTATTTTCCAATATTCATAAGGATTACCTCCTCCAAATTTACTATCATATATTATTTTATCTTTTCCTTCTAATATATTTTTAACATAATCACAATGTTTTATTGCTCTAGGAGTTGGATCAATTATATATATATTACTATTTAATTTATGTGCTATTTCAATATCATGACTAATATCTTCACCTGCACCAATACAATATATAATACTAGATTCATTTAAATCATTTAAATTCTCAGGATAATAAAATCCTCCATATTCAGTTCCAAATCTTTTCATTAACTTAATATGTAAATTAAAACTATAAATAATGTTATTGAAGCATAAAAATAAATAAAATTATAAAAAACTATAATTAATATTATGTAACCAACGTATATCTTCTAATAATGTTATTTTAATTTTTTTTTTCATATTTATATCATAAATTGTATTATCAAACCATGTTGGATATTTAATATCACGTTCATTTGGATGTAATTTTATGTTATATAAAAAATTTCCAAAACAACTATTATACTCACCATAAATTAGTCGTATACAATAATTATTACATACATTATAAGATTTATATAAATTAAATAAAGTTTTATTATTTATAAAGGTTTTATTTGTATTAAATTTTGTTGATATTTGTAAAATTAAATAAAATAAGAATTTATTATTTTTATTTGTTACTATACAATATTTATCAATACTATTATTAGATGATAAAGGCATAATACATACATTTTTATTTAATAATTCATTAAAAGATTTATATAATATTATATCAAAAGTTAAATATATACCACCATATGTATATAGTTCTAATAATGCAAATAAATAATATTTATTTATTTTATTTAATGAATTATATAAATCAATATATTGTGGATAATTATTTTTTATAAAATCTAAAATTTCAATTGCTGTATATAATTTATAACAGTAATCTTTACATGTTTCAATAATAATTTCTTGACTAATTTTATAAACCATTGGTAAATCATTATTTTCATATATTTGAATAATTCTTTTAGGAATCATCAAAATATAATTATATATATATATTAGTGTATTTAAATATTAGTGTATTTAAATATTGTTAATAGATAGTAGATAAAATCTAAATTACTTAAAATTGATTTTATTTTGTTATTATATAAATATAAATGTCTGGTAAGTATACGTATTTGTTTAGTTTTAATTTTGATAATGATATAATTAAAATTTATCGTAATAATAAATTTTTAATTATGGAAAAAGATTCAGTAACACGCAGTCTAATTAAAGGAATTACAGTAGAAGATGGTGTTATTTGTTCTAAAATTATTCTAAATAATTCTTATGTATATTTACCAGATATCAAATATGAAAATAATAATAACATAATGGATGCATTAATTCAACGTGATACTTATATTGAAATGATTTCAAATAATGAAACAAAACTCAATGAAAAAATTATAAAGAAAAAAAATTTATCTATTAATTGTACTAATATTAAATCGAATTTAGTAGGAATGTGTGCTTAATTATTTAAGTCCCAATTTATTGTTTTTATATTTTTTTTTTCTAATATTTCATTACATTTACTAAAATGCTTACAATTAAAAAATCCGCCTTTATTTGCAGATAATGGACTAGGATGCTTAGCAGTTAATATAACATGTTGTTTATAATTAAAACCTTTTAATGTATTAATAGCATCATTACCCCAACAAATAAATATTACAAAATCTTTATTATCATATATAAATTTTATTAATTCTTTACTAAAAGTATTCCATAGTTTTTTATGACTATTTGGACATTTTTCTTTTACAGATAATGATTTATTAATTAATAATACACCTTGATTAGCCCATTGTGTTAAATTACCAGATTTTGGCATAGTACAACCAATATCACTAATTAATTCTTTAAAAATATTTTTAAGTGAAGGAGGATAAGGAAAATTATCTGGTACACTAAAACATAAACCTTGTGCTTGTGGAATATTATTAATACTTCCATGATAACAATCTTGACCAATAATAACTACTTTTACTTTTTCAAACGGTGTTAATTCAAAAGCTTTAAAAACATTTTCTGTTTCGGGATAAATTTTAAATGATGGTTCATTTTGTAATGATTCTTCACGAAATTTGCTAATTTTTTCTAGTTCATATTTAATAATTGGGTTTTGAAAGAAAGTATTCCATGATGTCATTTTATAATTATTTGTTTAATATAAATAAATCAATTTAAAAGTTAACAAACAAATATTAATATATGTATACATTATTTGAATCAAATGATATAATAATAGAATTAATTAAATCAAATAAACCATTTTATATAACACGATTAGGTGATTTGGAATCTGTAATTTCAATACAATATATGATTAATAATAAATTAAATACACAAATACTTAAGAAAAATAATTCATTATATAATGCTGGTATATATTCAAAAAATGATTTATCAAAAATAGAGTTATATTGTAAAATGCATAATGAATCTGTAATTATGTCGAATTATTTAGCAAGTTTTGAAAATTTATATGTAGAAAATCAAAATTTTTATAAAAATAATTTTAATGTAAAACAAATTCATTCGCATGTATTAGAACCATTTTATTTATTAGATAAAAATGTAATACCATGGTCACATTATTTAAAAGATAAAAAAATACTAATTATTCATCCATTTATAAAATCATTTAAAAAACAATTAAATAATGACTTTCAAATTTTTAAAGATAAAAGACTATTTGATAAAAATCAACAATTTGTATTTTATAAATGTTATCAAACAATTGCAGGTAATCATATTCATAATGATTGGCATGAAACATTTACTTTAATGTGTGAAGATATTAAGAATATAGATTTTGATATAGCACTAATAGCATGTGGAGGTTATGGATTACCTTTATGTCATTATATAAAAAAAGATTTAAATAAATCTGCAATTTACATAGGAGGTGGTTTACAATTATTATTTGGAGTATTTGGAGACCGATGGGTAACATCAGAATTTTGGAAAAAAACTCTAGAAGAACATGATTGTAAGTTTATTAGACCAAGTGAAGATGAAATATGTAAAAATGCAGATCATATAGAAAATGGTTGTTATTGGTAAAATAATCATTTATACTTTAAAAATATACTTAAAAATAAAATAGTAGAAATATATAAACAATTTGATGTTAGTATATATAGAACTTTTTAATGATTTGGATATAGACAAAAAAAATAATTTTATGGATCACCTAAAATATATATCAACTGATTTAGTAAACTCTGTATTAAATTTTTATTTATCTAAAATTGCAGGTGATGATTACACTAATACTTTTATGACTAATAAAGATTTTTTAGGATTATTAACAATTTATCATTATTCTGAGGAATTTTTATTAAATAGTGAAGAATTTGATACAATAAAATCTTATATTGATACATTTTATTATTTAAATAAAAATTATAAAAATACTAAAAATATAAACGATATTAATGATTATTATAAAACAAAAATAGAACCAAATACTAAAACTGTAAAAAAAATATTTAAGGGAATATTTGATACAAATAGAGAAAGTGTATGTGAAAATTATGCAAAAATATATTTAAATCTTAAAAATCTTGTAAATGATTTAAGTGAATCTACTAGTAAAACTGAGATTGAATCTTATAAAACACATTATTATAATTTACTAAAGGAAATTTTGAAAAATAATACAGATTCGTATTTAAAAACACAAGAAAAAACTCAAATAGACAATAATGAATATGATAATTTTAGAAAAAAATTATTTATGGATAATTTAAAAAATGATTTAAGTAAAGAACCACCCGATTTTTCAGGTGTTGTATATTTAATTGATATTATTCGTAAGAAATTATGTTATATTTCACCAACATCTAGTAAATATAACTCTATTAAGGAAAAAATAAATAGTATATTAGATATTGATTATTTGAAACAATTAGTAACAAATAATGTATTTGATAATAGTGTTTTGTTAAATATTTTTAATTTTATTATTGAAAAAATAAAAGAATTTCAATCGGAAGATGAAGATAAAGAATTAAATAGTTGGGTACAGGATATTAAAACAAAATATATTGATAATTTTTCAAATGAAACATTAAAAACACATTTACCATTACTTTTAGATAAAATAATGAAAAAAATTGAAAAACTGGAACTAAATGTAACAAATTATAGAAATAAGATAAATAATACTAAATGATTAATTTAAAGATATATTATAAAGTGTTATTTATAGAATGAAAAAAATATTTAGTGTAATACAATATGTATTTCCATTTAAAAATAAATTTAAAAATATATTATTATATTTAGTACTTAATCCATTAATAAATACTGGATTGACTAATATATATTATTATAATTGTGGAGGTTATATTCAAAGTATTTTTGATATATTTGGTTTAGTTAATCCATTTAATTCGTGTAACTATTTATGTTTTATACTATCGGTATGTATTAGTATGAATTTATATCTTAAATCTTATATTTTTTATATTATGTTACTATTTATGTTTTCATTATTTTTTTAGTTTTAGCTTTTATATTTTTTAGCTTTTATATTTTTTTAGCTTTTATATTTTTTAGCTTTTATATTTTTTGTTTTAGCTTATTAATATATATTTATTTAGTATATGGAAAAGGGTGTACCATTTTATTATTTATTTTCAATGTGGTTAGGTTTATGGACATTATTATATAATATTAATTTTACAAATATAAATCCATATTTATTAAATGTTGGTGCATTATTATTTACAATATTATTTATGTATATTAAAAAAAGTTTAGATTATAGATTTATAATTATTAATATATTTTTACATTTAATGCTAGTGTTATATGTAAATAAGAACATAACTTATAAGGATATTAAATATAACATATTAGTATTTTGTATATATTTATATTTTTTGCATTTAAATAATACAAATATGTATGCTATATATTTATTAATTTACAAAGAATTTGATATATTTATATATGATAAGTTTGAATATTGTAAATTAATTAATTATGTTATTAATAAGTTTAAATAGTAAGTTTAAATAGTAAGTTTAAATAGTAAGTTTAAATAGTAAGTTTAAATAGTAAGTTTAAATAGTAAGTTTAAATAGTAAGTTTAAATAGTAAGTTTAAATAGTAAGTTTAAATAGTAAGTTTAAATAGTAAGTTTTAATAATAATTAATTTATATTTTTTTTTAGATTTTAAAATTGAAATAAAAGTTTAGTCAATAAGATGATATTTTTATGTGATGATATTATTGAAATTATAAGTAAAAACTTATGTATATACGATTATAGTAATATTAGTAAATTTAATTTAATTAACAAAAGTTTTAATAAGTATATTAATAGTTATCTAGATATATTTAATAATACAAATGAAACTATACTTATGGCGACTAAAATTAAAAAATGGCGTTCAGAAATAGACCAAAATGATTATATTTATGATAGTTTTATACTATTTGATAATATAAAATACTATAATCACTGGAATAATATTACACAATGTACTGTTACAAATGTTACAAAAGAGTATAAAGAAATAATCAAATCAAATCTTTATAGCACAGTAGTAAGTTCTACATTATATAGTAATAACGATGAAGTAACATATAATAAAATAAACTATAATTATATAAATGATGATTTTTATGATATAATTGAAGATAAAAAAGAAAATAATAGTAAATATAAAATAGATAAGTATAAAATAGATAAATTAAAATTTGATACATATTTTATATATTATTTTGCCGAAGATATTAGTTTATGTTACGCAATACATTTTCTAATTTTACCATACTATGATAGTAGAATGAAAAACGTAAAAGACTTTCATAGTTATAATATTGTAAAAAAAAATATAATATGTAATCATAATATTAAATATGTAAATAGTATTGATTTTTAGACTTTATTTTAGACTTTATTTTAGATTTTTAATATTTATAATTTTTATAATTTTTATAATTTTTATAATTTTTATAATTTTTAATTTTAATATTTATCTGTTGCTAATCGTAAACACATAGACTGACTTTCCATTTCTTGTATAAATAATTTTGTACAATAAGGCATACGTACTTCATCAAAACTATAATTATTATTACAAAATGTACATGAATAAATATTTTTTTCGGGATTTACAGCACCAATACGACCACACATTTTACATATATAGCATTTATAATTATCTGAACGAACCGTGTATGATTCTTGCAAGAATTTAGATATTCCATGACTAATCATACTATCACGTTCCATTTCACCTAAACGTAAACCACCACCTCGAACTCTACCTTTAGCAGGTTGTCTTTCCAATATAGTTTTAGGTCCAACATCTCGTGACTGTACCTTATCGCGAACCATATGTTTCATACGTTGATAATATTGAACTCCAATAAATATTTTTGCACTCATTGGTTCACCAGTAAATCCATTATTTAATATTTCATTTCCATGACATTCATAATCAAGTGTTTCAAACATATTAATAATATTTTCTAATTCATTTGTATTTTCAAATGGTGAAGCATCATATAAACTACCTAAATTACAACAACTCTTACCAGTTAAACACTCTAATAAATGTCCAGTGGACATTCTACTTGGTATTCCGTGTGGATTAATTATAATATCTGGAACAATACCTTCGCTAGTAAATGGCATATCTTCTTGTTCTAATAATAAACCTACAACACCTTTTAGTCCGTGTCGTGAACCAAATTTATCGGCAAAAACGGGTGTTCTTTCCATACGAATACGAACTTTGCAAAATTTACTTTTATCACTAATAACATGTGAATAAATACCATCAACTACACCAAAATCATTGTGATGAATAGTAGTACTTTTATCAGAAGGTTTACCATTAGTATTTGTAGTTTTTCCGATAATTATATCATGGTCTGTAATATATGTATTATTTTTAATTATTCCATTTTTTTCTAAATAACTATAGTTATTTCCATTTTTTCT
>Ga0209630_10002257_pt1 | contig 18912 bp, 12 predicted proteins | sample COG_01_FD_184745 | JGI IMG/M metagenome (GOLD analysis project Ga0209630, IMG submission 184745) | Pelagic Microbial community sample from North Sea - COGITO 998_met_01 (SPAdes) (version 2) | ecosystem: Environmental > Aquatic > Marine > Neritic zone/Coastal water | place: Helgoland, sampling... | reverse complement strand
ACCTTGGATCAACGCCTGCACTAGAAACCGAAACAAGTCGAGCCATTGGTTCAAGACCTTGGGCCTTCATCATTTCTTCACTCATAACGATGACAAATGCTGCACCATCTGATGTTTGACTTGAGTTTCCAGCGGTAACCGAGCCCCCTTGCTTGAATGCTGGTCTTAATTTGCCAAGCACTTCCAAACTTGTATCACGTCTTGGTCCTTCGTCTGTGTCAACTACAAACGACCTTTGCTTACGTTTTCGTTTCTCAGCATCGTAGTATACCTCATTTACGGTATAGGGGACAATCTCATCTTTAAACTTACCAGCCTCGATTGCCGCAATTGCTTTTTGATGGGAGGTATAGGCAAAGGCATCTTGATCTTCTCTACTCACATTAAACTTTAACGCTACTTCTTCTGCTGTCAGCCCCATCCCCAAAAAATAATCCGGATGGTCTTTGGCAATGCTGTAGTTCGGCACCGTCTTAAAGCCAACCGTAGGCACTAAACTCATGCTTTCTGTGCCCCCTGCAATAATGCAGTTGGCCAAGCCAGCTTGTATCTTACCTACAGCCATGCTAATGGTTTCCAATCCGCTACCACAATAACGGTTGACTGTTGCGCCACCAACATTCAAAGGCAGTTTCGATTTAACGCCTACCCATCGTGCCATCTGTAAACCTTGCTCTGCTTCTGGCACAGCATTTCCAACTAATAAATCTTCGACAACGCTTGGGTCGAATCCAGCAGTGTTATCAATCAAATGATCGATGACCGCCGCGCCAAAATCTACTGGTGACGTGAACCGAAATCCTCCTTTGTTTGCCTTTCCTACGGCGGTGCGGAATCCACTGATTATATATGCATGTTTCATAGCTGACTTGTTTAATTTCGTAATGGCTTCCCTGTTTTTAAAATATGCTGAATTCGCTCCAGTGTTTTCCTTTCTCCCAATAAAGACAAAAAGGCTTCTCGTTCTAAGTCGAGTAAGTATTGCTCCGAAACCTCTGTTGGCTGAGACAAATCACCACCGGCCATCACAAACGCTAACTTCTTAGCAATTTTTTGATCGTGTTCAGACGCAAATCCACTAATGCCAAATGCTTCAATTCCGGCATACATGGTGCCTAAAGCCGTTTGACCTAAAACCATAATATCTTCTCTTTCCACTGGTCTGGAGTATCCAGAGTTTGACAACTCAACCACTTTATTCTTCGCCTCTGCAATCAATCGGCTCTGATTAATCACAACCGAATCTTTGTCGCTGTGCAGAACACCAATATCGAAAGCCTCGTACCCTGACGTGGCCACTTTAGCTGTTGCAATTGTTGTAAATCGTTCTTGTAGTGCAGGTAATTGCGGGTCGCCTGTATAAAATCCGTCACTTGTTCGAACAACAAATTCTTTAGTGCCACCACCTCCAGGTATTAAACCGGCACCAAATTCGACCAGGCCAATATAAGTCTCTGCAGAAGCAAGCGTAGCATCTGCATGCAAACTCATTTCACATCCACCGCCCAGGGTTAAACCGTGTGGCGCCATGACTACCGGTACAGACGAATACCTAAGACGCATTACCGTATTTTGAAAATACCGAATCGCCATGTTTAGCTCATCATATTCTTGCTCAATGGCCAACATAAGCATCATGGCCAAATTTGCTCCAGCCGAAAAGTTTTGGGCATCATTTCCGATAACCACACCCTTCCAGTTCTGTTTTTCTGCTATATCGATTGATTTATTGATTCCTTGTAATATCTCAGAACCAATGGCATTCATTTTGGTGTGAAACTCTAAACACAGCACGGCGTCACCTATATCATGAAGACTTGCACCCTTGTTGCCCCATACCAAATCATTGTTGCGATAGTTATTTAGCGCAATACTCTCTTTGGAGCCAGGAATGATTTCATATGATTTATTATTGACGTTATAAAAATAACGGGCTCCGTTTTCAGTCTTGTAAAAACTCGATGCTCCACTAGAAAGCATGTCGATCACCCACTGATTTGGTTGTATGTTTTCTGATTGCATGGTGTCAACAACTCGCTGAACACCTAATATATCCCATGTTTCGAACGGCCCAAGCTCCCAACCAAATCCTGCCCGCATGGCATCATCAATTTGGTACAGATGGTCGGCAATTTCTGGGATGCGATTACTTGAATAAGCAAAGACTCGCATGTTTAACGTATTGAAAAACATAGATGCTTTGTCTGTCCCTTTAGCCAAGATTTTAAGTTTATGAGGAAGGCTATCAACCTTTCTTGCTGCCCCTATCGATTCAAATCGAGGGCTTGTTTTTGGTTTATACTCAAATGTTTTTATGTCAAGCGCCTTAATCAAGCGTTTGCCGTTCTCGTCTTTAGACTTCTTATAAAATCCTTGCCGCGTTTTGTCGCCGAACCATTCGTTCTCAACCATTTTTTGAACAAACGATGGAATCTCGAACAAATCCTTGGCTTCGTCTTCAGGACAATTCTGTCCGACCCCTTGTGCTACTTTAACAAGGGTATCAATTCCAACCAAATCACAGGTTCTAAAAGTTGCAGACTTGGGTCTTCCGCTCACCGGGCCAGATATGGCATCAACTTCTTCAACCGTTAGATCCATTTCTTGCATAAGATGGAAAATGGCCATAATACTAAATACACCAATTCTGTTTGCAATAAAGGCTGGTGTGTCTTTACACAAAACCGTCTGCTTGCCAAGAAACAAATCCCCATAACGCATCAAAAACGTTGTGACTTCGGGATCCGTTTTTGCGGTAGGTATGATTTCTAATAACCTTAAGTAGCGTGGAGGATTGAAAAAGTGACTCCCACAAAAATGTGCTTGAAACTCTTCTGACCTGCCTTCGAGCATCATTGAAATCGGAATCCCTGATGTGTTTGATGTTACAAGCGTCCCAGGTTTTCTGTGCATTTCAACTTTTTCGAAAACTTGCTTTTTGATCTTCAAGTTTTCGATAACTGCTTCAACTGTCCAGTCTACCTTCGACAACCACTGCATATCGTCATCAAAATTTCCGGTAGTTATATTTTTAGCAATATCTTTTGAATATACGGGTGAAGGATTTGACTTAAGTGCCGTTTTTAGCGCTGCATTAACAATTCTATTTCTTGCCTTAGGATCGTCCTTTTCCTCGTCTGTCAAATCAAAAGGGACTATATCCAATAAAAAAACTTTAAGGCCTATGTTGGCAAAGTGACAAGCCAACCTACTACCCATTATCCCTGAACCTAGAACGGCTACAGAATTAATTTTACGATTACTAGCTTTGATTACCTCCATAGTTCAATTAATAAGGGTATTTATTTGCTTCAATCATTTTGTCGGCAACCGCTTGACGCGCTGCAATTGTGTTAAAAGGCTCGTATTTGGTAAATCTTTTGACACCAATTAACATCATCCGTAATTCATCACCCTCTGCGAATCCGCATATGGCATGTTTGCCAGACATATGGACACGTTCGAGCGCATCACTTAGGTATGTTTTCGACATAAGGATTTGTAATTCAGCCGATGCTTCTCCATTCAAGTTAATCATCTTTTCTGTTCGAAGAATCGCGCTTTCAGCCGTAAATACATCAATCACCATGTCTGCCAGGTTCATTAAAATTTCCTGTTGCTTTTCTAGCTCCATCATGTATTTCTGGGCCGCTGCACCTGCAGCTAGCAAAATCGCTTTCTTGGCGTTCTTGATTGCATTCTTCTCAGCATAAAAAGGCCCGTCTTCCTCCTCGTCATCAAAACTTGGGATCTCCATCAATTCCTCCTGAATTTTCATTGCTGGGGTCATGATGTCCAACTGACCTTTCATGGCTTTTTTCATCAACTGACCAACAGCAAGCATCCTGTTTATTTCATTCGTCCCTTCAAATATGCGATTGATTCTAGCATCGCGATACATGCGCGCGACAGGATATTCTTCCGAGTATCCAGTTCCACCAAAAATTTGGACGGCTTCGTCAATTACAAAATCTAAGGCTTCAGAACCCAACACTTTTAGGATCGCACACTCAACACTATATTCCTCCGCAGCTTTTAGTTTAGCTTCTTCCTTACTCAGTCCTTCTTTCTTTAATTCTTCGATTTTATCCGTGATTAAATCCGCAACACGGTAGGTAGCAGAATCAGTGGCAAAGGTTTGGATTGCCATTTCGGCAAGTTTGTGCTTTATAGCGCCAAAACCAGAAATTGCCTGGCCAAATTGATGTCTCTCATTGGCGTAATTTGTTGCAATGTCAATGGCTTTTTTACAACCACCCATTACCATAGCACAAAGTTTGAATCGACCAATGTTAAGCACATTGAAAGCTATTTTATGCCCTTTACCTATTTCCCCAAGTAAGTTGTCCTTTGGTATACGAACATTTTCAAAAAATACTTGGCGCGTACTTGAGCCTTTTATTCCTAACTTAACCTCTTCGTCTCCCAGTGTTAGTCCTGGCGTGTCTCTTTCCACAACAAACCCGGTAAACTTATCTCCATCCACTTGAGCAAAGACGATATACAAATCAGCAAACCCTGCATTTGTAATCCACATTTTTTGGCCATTGAGCACCCAATGTTCACCATCAAGAACCGCTTTTGTTTTAGCCGCAAGTGCATCAGATCCAGAATTAGGCTCGGTCAAACAATAACTTGCTTTGAGCTTACCGGAAGCCAAATCGGGCAGGTATTTATCTTTCTGTTCTTGTGTACCAAAATATAAGATGGGCAAGGTCCCGATTCCTGTATGAGCAGCAACTGCTACACCAAAGGACAACGCCTTACCAAGCTCTTCACTCAAAACGGTTTCTGTGTTGAAGTCAACGCCCATTCCGCCGTATTGCTCCGGCACACCTGCTCCTAGCATTCCCAAATCACCAATCTCCTCTAACAGATTTGGCACCATGTCAGGGTTTTCTAGTTGCTTATCAATTTTAGCAATGTTGGGCCAAATTTTTGCCTCGATAAAATCGATTGCCATTGACCTAAACATCAGTTGTTCTTCATTCAACTCTTCTGGCACAAAAACATCGTTTGCCAGTTGCTCTTTGATTAAAAATTCTCCGCCTTTCATGTGTGTTTTTTTAGTTTGTCATGATGATTTTAAGTCGTAAGCTTGTAATCATGTACAAGTCCTTATTCAAAAAAACGGATAATTTCTGTCTAAAAAAAGATATTTTCATTAAATTGTCGCATACAACTATGTCTTGTACGACATTTTACACTAAACGTACAATACATGGTCATTAACCGCAGATTTCAAACCGAAAATTGAAAAAATAATGGAAGAAAACTCAAACCTATTTTTACCCGAGCAAGTATGCTTCCCTTTATATGCAAGTTCACGTATGATTACGCGGTTGTATCAACCGCTGTTAGAAGCATTTGAGATTACCTATCCACAATACCTGGTAATGTTGGTTTTATGGCAGCACAAAAAATTAAGCGTCACGGAGCTAGGGAGTAAATTATTTCTTAAGACAAACACCCTTACGCCCTTAATACGAAAAATGAAGGAGAAAAAACTCCTTACGAAACAGCGGTCAAATAAAGACGAACGAACCGTATTTGTGAGCTTAACTACTAAAGGTCAGGAACTTGAAGAAAAAGCCAAAGACGTTCCAAAGGAACTCATAAAGTCTTTAAACATGTCTTCGAAAGACCTTGAAGACATCCGTGCCATCATGTGGCGTTTTCTGGATAATTTTATAGAAACAAAAGAAAGCTAACCTACTTTAGATGCTTTTCAGCATGGTAGGATGAACGGACCAACGGCCCACTTTCCACAAATTCATAACCCATTGTATCTGCCCAATCTTTGTATTTGGCAAATTCTTCTGGCGTAACATAACGATCTACTTTCAGATGCCTTGGTGTTGGTTGCAAGTATTGCCCCATCGTTATAATATCAACTCCAACGGCCCTCAGGTCTGCCAAAGTTTCTCGTATTTCCTCTTCCGTTTCGCCCATGCCAAGCATTAAACCACTTTTGGTTTTCATGCCCTTTTCGCGCAAATATTTAAGCACTTCCATACTTCTATCATACTTCGCCTGTACACGCACTTCTCGCGACAAACGCCTTACGGTTTCAATATTATGTGAAACAATTTCTGGATGGACCTCAATCACGTTGTCCAATTGATCTGTTCGTCCTTGGAAATCAGGAATCAAGGTTTCCAAAGTTGTATCTGGATTCCACTTTCTTATTTCCTGCACAGTTTTAGCCCAATGCTCGGACCCACCATCTTTCAAGTCATCTCGATCAACGCTTGTTACCACGGCGTGTTTAATACCCATAATGCTTATGGATTGAGCAACTTTGAACGGTTCCGTCGCATCCAATGGCTCTCCGGCTCCAGTGGCCACGTTACAAAACTGGCACGACCGTGTGCATGTATTTCCGCCAATCATAAATGTTGCCGTTCCTACACCCCAGCACTCTCCAATATTTGGGCATTTCCCACTTTCACAAATGGTGTGAAGTCCGTGTTCTTTCACGAGATTTTTCATCTCGGAATATTTACCTCCACCAGCGATATCAACTTTTAGCCAATCAGGTTTTACCCTAGATTTTTGTACAATTTTAACCGGTGGTTTGTTTTCTATCTTATTTGCCATAAGTCTTGCAAAGTTAGATTTTAGTTCTAATCACGTTGCATCCATGTCATAACATTTTAAAGTTAAAAGCGTTTTACGCTAAACCACTCAAGAACCGCGTTATTAATCTTTAAATTTGTGTGAATATCATGATGTCGAGACTATTCATCTTTTTGATTTGTGCCTGCTTCTCTTTTCAAGCCTTTGGACAAAAGGCTGAAGTTCCTATAGGTGAATGGCGGATTCATTTACCTTACAATGCAGTGAACAGTATAGCAGAAAGCCCTAACTTTTTATTTGTTGGTGCTGAACGTGGCTTCTATAGCTTCCATAAAAAATCGGGAGAGATGGAACTATACTCAAAGGTAAATGGCTTCTCCGACGTTGAAGTGCAAAAGCTTAAGTACCACACAGGTCTAAATATATTGCTGATTGCCTATGAGAATACAAATATTGACATCTTTCAAGGCAACTCAATTTTTAACATCTCAGACATTTTAAGAAAATCTATACTTGGTCAGAAAACGATAAACGATATCCATTTTGAAGGAGACTTAGCCTATTTGTCTTGTTCATTCGGCATCGTAATCATTGACCTTGAAACTAAATCTGTAAGAGACTCGTACTTAAACATAGGCCCGAATGGGGTTGCAACGTCTATAAACTCGTTGGCGTTTTACAAAGACTCCATTTTTGCAAGCACGCCGATTGGCATTCTTAAAGCACCTGTAAATGGCCTTAACCTTAGTGATTTTAATAGTTGGGATGGCCCAATCCAAATGCCCAACAATGCATTTTCTGATCAAGCCAAATTGATCCGTGCTTTTAACGGCAAGTTGTATTGCGAAATCAGACAGCGATTGCGGGTGTATGATGGCATCGAATGGATCTTCAAAGGTGACACCATTCCTCAATACACCAGAGATACTCGGAGTATGGAGATTTGTCATGACCATCTGGTTTATGTTCAAGTTCCAGACAGACCAGAAGTATCTCCAGGCATAACCATAATTGACCCTAAAGGTAATGAACGATTTTTAAAAGAAAACGTCAACAATTTCGCAATCCTTGACAATGAAATGAGTGTTTGGACGGGTGGAGATTTCACAGGACTGGTAAAAATTGATAAAAATGGACAATATGGCTTTACCAAGCCGAATGGGCCACAGCGTTCAACCTCCTTCTCCATGACTCCTATTGGAAACGAAATGTGGGTAGCTGGCGGTGGCACCTCGCCCCAATGGAATCCAATATTTAGTAAAGCCGGATTTTATCGATTTGAAAATGGTATTTGGAAAAGAAGATTGGATATTCCAGAAATTGAATTTGCGTCTGACATTTTAACCATTGCCGCCGACCCATCTGGAAGCGAGGTTTTTATTGGCAGCCATACGGTTGGAGTCATTCACCTAAGAAACAATCAACTCGTTGACATTTACAACGACCAAAACAGCATACTGTCTAAAAGTCCCGGTGGATTTGTTCAAGCTGATGGATTGGCTTACGACTCGAAAGGAAATGTTTGGATTACCAATTATGACTCCGACGAACCTTTAAAGGTACGTACGCCTAAAGGCGAGTGGAATGGATACGAATTGCCCTCCGATCGACCTACCGAAATTATAGTCGACAACTTTGATCAAAAATGGATGGTTAGTCGAGACTTCTCCACTGGCATCATGGTTTTTAAAGAAACGGAAGGGGTTTTATCGAGCGACAGAGACATCTTTTCGTTACAAAACTCTGTTGGTCGAGGTAGTTTACCGAGTAATGAAGTTAATGCCCTTGCGTTAGACCAAGACGGCGAAATTTGGGTTGGTACAAGTGAAGGCTTAGCCGTTTTCTACAACCCAGGAGGCGTGTTCGATCCTGACCGTCCTGAGTTTCGAGAAGCAAAACGTTTTATTATAGATGACGGACAAGACGTAGGTTACTTGCTTGGAAGTGAAGTCATAAATGACATTCAAGTGGATGGTGCAAATCGCAAATGGGTGGCCACTACTACAGGCGTGTGGCTCATTGCCGCAGATGGTTCGGAAGTCCTTAGACATTTTACTGAACAAAATAGTCCGTTGTTGAGCAACGAAGTGAACTGTATTGGTATTTTAGACAAAACAGGCGAGGTTTTTTTTGGCACCTCAAGAGGAATTGTTTCTTACCGCGGTGATGCAACAGGTGCGTCTGATTTACACGGCGATGTAACCATTTTTCCAAATCCGGTTCGCCCAGGCTATAGCGGCCCAATTACCATTAACGGTTTACCTACAAATGCAACGGTTAAGATAACAGATGTTGCAGGTCGTGTGGTATACGAAATGATTAGTAACGGGGGTACTGCCGTTTGGGACGGTAACAATTTTAATGGAGAGCGCGCTCAGACAGGCATTTATCTGTTTATAACGGCAAACGAGGACGACAAAGACCCTAAGGTAACTAAACTTCTTTTGGTCAATTAATATGCTGACTAAGACTCGTGGCATAGTTGTTCGTAACACAAACTTTAAAGACAACAGCGTAATCAGCCACATCTATACGCAAGATTATGGCTCCCAAAGCTTCATGCTACATGGTGTCCGAAATCATAAAGGAGCGATAAGGCCATCTCACATTATGTCGCTTAGCTTGGTTGACTTGGTTTTTTATAAAAAAGACAACGCCGGAATTCAGCAAATAAAAGAGCTTAGGTGCAGCCCCGTTTTACAAACCATACACTTTGACATTTTAAAAAACAGCGTGGCGCTGTTTATAGCAGAAATCATAAATGCCACGGTGCCTGAAGAGGAACAAAATGAAGACCTTTTTCTTTTCTTGGAGCAGTTTATTCAGATGTTAGACTTAGAAGATGAGCGTATTGGGAATTATCCGATTTACTTTTTGGTGCACCTCACAAGATACCTAGGGTTTTATCCAAAAGGTCAATACAACGAAAACCAAGTATTTAATCTGAATGAAGGCCTGTTTATTGACCAGGCTTACGAGCACATCAATTGTTTAAGTCCGGAAATGAGCAGGTCTTTGTGGCAAATGCTGTATACCTCCACTGAGCGTTTAACTGATATCCATTTTCCTAGAATAGTAAGAGGGAATCTTTTAGATCGACTTTTACTCTATTACGAAATCCATGGTTTGCATGGTCGAAAAATAAAGTCTCACAAAGTATTACGAGAAGTCTTGTCTTAAATGAATAAACGTGTCCACATTACAGTTTCAGGAGTAGTTCAAGGTGTCTTTTACAGGAAGTATACCGCTAATAAATGCATGGAATTTGATATACTTGGCTCTGTTGAGAACCTGCCTAACGGTAAGGTTTTTATTGATGCCATTTCAAATGATCTGCACTTAGATAAACTAATAAAATGGTGTTGGACAGGCTCACCGTTTTCAAACGTAACTGGTGTCGAGGTGAACGAGGTAGAAATTGAACATCTACCAAAGGGATTTATCATTAAGCGATAATTGGAATATCTTTGTCTTGTATGAGGTCAACGTTGCGTTTTTACATCTGTTTATTGTTGGGCTTAACGGCATTTATGGCCAGAAGTCAACAGCCTTTGCTTACGCTCAATGAAGAATACTATCACTTGGTTGACCGCTATGCCATTCTGAGCGATGACACATTAAATCTCTGCACATCGATCAAACCGTTTAGAAGAAACCAAATTCCAAATGTGATCAATGGCAATATTCAATCTAGATTTTTTTCTAGTGCCGATGGATTTAACTTCAACATACTTGAAAACGACAATTGGAATATTTTACCCGCAGAAAATGCTTCACTCTTAAACATAAATCGTGCGAAGTGGAAGAATTTCTATCAATTCAAGGGTTCATTTTTCTCTGTCAATCAACCCGATTTTAATCTCATAGTAAATCCTGCTTTAGCTTTCGCAACATCAAACGATGGTTGGCGAAACACGCGTGGCCTGGAGTTGCGCGGTAGTATTGGGAACAGGGTTGGGTTTTACTCTTTTGTCTCCGAAAATCAGCTCAAATTCCCCGATTATTTAGAATCTGAAATTGAAACACTTGGTGTAGTGCGAGGCACCGGGTTTATCAAAACTTTTGGCAATAGTGGTTATGACTTTTTCAATGCGCAAGGTTATGTCACCTTCAGAGCGACTGACTTCATTCAGGTACAGTTTGGACACGACAAAAATTTTATTGGAAACGGATATCGGTCCTTAATATTAAGTGACATAGGAAAAGAGAACTTGTTTCTTAAACTCCACACCCAAGTGTGGCGATTTAATTACATCAACCTGTTTTCGGAGTTAACTGATTTTGAGTCGAATAGAGCCCCTAAACAGCAAAAAAAATACAGTGCGTTCCACTATTTAAACTTTAACATCATACCAGGCAAATTAGACGTCGGTGTATTCGAAAACATTGTATTTGCACGAAACGACAGCAATCAACAACAAGGATATGAGATAGGGTACTTAAACCCAATTATCTTTTATCGCGCTGCAGAGCATAGTTTGAATAGTACCGACAATTCACTAATTGGTTTGGATGCCAAATGGAATTTTGCTAAAGGATTCTCGCTTTACTCTCAGTTCATCTTAGACGAGTTTCACAAAAATGAACTCATTAACAGGACTGGAAGCTGGGTGAACAAATGGGCGTTTCAGGCAGGCCTTAAATACTTAAATGTCGCTAATGTTAAAAATCTGGACCTCCAGGTTGAAACCAATATTGTACGACCCTATGTATACAGCCACTTAAAGACAGACCAATCTTGGAGTCACTTTGGACAACCATTGGCTCACCCAATGGGGGCAAATTTTAAAGAAATGTTGGGGATTATTCGATACCAACCAACACCACGAATCAATCTTGTAGCCAAGTACTTTAACATAAGCCATGGCGCTGACAGCCTTTTGGTCGGGCAAACGGCTCACTTTGGAGGAAACATTCTTGCTGACTACAACAATCGTCCGAAAGAAGACGGAATAAAAATTGGAGATGGCGTAAAGCGGGTTACGCAGGTAGTTGATCTAACACTATCGTACCAACTCTATATGCGCACATTTTTGGATATCCGATTCGTTCTTCGTGAATCAACATCGGATACACCATTGCCGTCTCAATCCACAAGCTTATTCATTGCCGGTTTGCGTATGAATCTTGCTGGTCAACGGTTCGACTATTAAAACCTAGCCACCCCAGTAACGTCTTCTGGAGGTCTGCTTCTTCTTCCCTTTACGTATGCTATATTTTACGCTAAACATAAAAAACTGAGTGATTGCATTCTGTCTTGTTTCGGAAAATGAGTTTCCAAAAAAGTTTCTATCAATGTTTTGGTTTTGGTTCAATATGTCGTAGCTAATAAGTCCTAAGGTCCATTTTTGCATCGAATCCAAAGTCCAATTCACTTCAGCGTTTAGTAACGATATCAGTTGCTTTTGTCCGACTTGTTGGCCTTCAAAATAAAATACATCAAACTCACTAGACACTTGAATTCTATCCGTAATGTCGTAAACAAAATCAGTGACAATATTGTGAGACCAGTAACTTGGATTTACCGAAACAAAACCTGCTGTTTGAACTGAATAGTTCGGTTCGTACTCCACGTTTATTTCTAAATCATCAAATTCAAATGACACATCAATCCCAGGTGACAAATTAAAACGACTGTTTTTATACAATTCACCGTTAAGCTCTGTATAAAATTGATTTCTGTTTGCGCCAGCACTTAATCCCACTTCCATGTTTAACTTCGGTACAACAAAGCTGTAATACATATTGACGCCATTCCACAAAGTACTTTTTCTATTTTGATAGGTAGTGAAACTCACGTTGTTTGTGTCTCTGATCTGAGAAGTCATCACAGCGTTTGGCGTAAAACTATGGTTTGTATTTACTGAGAAGTACCTGTTTTTCGATCGATTTTGCTTGTTGTAGTTAGCACCCCAGTTATAATTTACATAAGGGTCTAGGTTAAAATCACCCTGAAGCGTGTAGATAGGGTTTTGAATGTTTGCGATTGGATTGATTTGATTAGATCCTGGGAATTGTTCGTTGGTTCCGAACCAGGTTCCAAACCTATGTTTATTTCGTTTGGAGTGTCCGATATAAAACTCTACCGATGGCATCAAATAGTTTTCCAGAAACCGTTGATCGCCTGCTTCGGTTAATTCCCTATCCACATCAATATTGATTACACCAAGTCCAACACTTGTATACCAACCTTTTTTCTTTTTTCCATTTCTTGAAAAACCCACTTTTGCCTTAGATACACGATATCTTGTGTCAATCGTTGGGCTTTGGTTTTGGAAGGTGGAATCGTTAACCAAATCAAGTCTTCGCATGTTGAAGTCTCCAATGGTCATTTTATTACTTAACGAGAAGCTTAAATTATTAAAGCTATCAAGACCAAAATTCATCTTATAACGTCCAAAAAGAATCGTCCCTGAACCAGAGATTGCATCACTGAATTGAAATGGCAAATTTGGCGAGAACTGTGTTTCGTTTAAGGAGTATCCAGACACCCATTGTGAGGTATCTCCCGCATTATTCATTTCTGTTCCAAACTCCAGATTAAAAGAGTTTCTAGAGTCTTTCAACTTGTGTCTCCAAATAACTCGGGATTTCAGGTTGTTGTTAAACTGTGCTCTATCCACTCGAGACATAGAGGTGTTAAGAAATCCTCCCTCGTTAAACGATGTTCTGTTTTCTGAAAGGCTTATCGTTTTATTAGATCCTTTTGAAAAATCTCCCTCTGCCCCAATTTCTATCCAGTTCAATGTATCTGGTTTCCACGTGTATTTAAAAATCCCTTTATGCTGGCCGTTCGTACTGTTCGCATCGTATGAAGAATTACTCAGTATCACAGCGTCTGGCAAATAGTTTTCCGCCTTTGTTGTCGAAACAAGGCTATTTGACCGGTTCATCAAAAAGTAACTCGCGTCAATTGAGGCCTTGTCACTAATCTTTAAATGCGCGTTGGTTCCTAAAACACCGTTTTCTTGCCTTCCCTTGTCTGTGCTGCCTAACCATTCATTTTGGTTATACCAAAAAGTACGTTGTCCTAAGTTAATCCCTCCAGCTCCGTTCAACATTTGGTAATATTCTCTCCAATCAAAACCGTTTTGATTTAGGTTATTTAAATTTCCAATCGCTGTAATTTGGTTTTCATCTTTAAAATAGTTGACTGTTCCCTTAGCCAGATAGGTATCTTCTGTACCTCCGCCAACTTCTAGTTTGCCAAAATACCCTTTGTTGGCTTCCTTTTTGAGCACAAGGTTTATCACCTTTTCTCTGTTACCATCATCCACTCCAGAGAACTCGGCATCATCGGACTTCTTGTCCAATATTTCTACTTTTTCTAGAGATTCTGCATCTATGTTTTGTGTCGCTTTAGTCGGGTCATTTCCAAAAAACTCTTTTCCATTAACCAAAACTTTGATGACCTGTTCTCCCTGGGCTGTAACCTTGCCGTCTTTTGCGACTTGAACTCCAGGTAGTTTTTTCAAAAGGTCTTCAACCGTAGCATTGTTCTTCGTTTTAAATGCATTCGGATTATATACCAAAGTGTCTCCGCGAATTACCATTGGTATTGCCTTGGCCTCAATTAACGCAGTAGAAAGCATTTCGCTTGAGGCTTCTAGGTATATGGCATCTAAAGCAATATCGACATTATCAACCGTAACCGCTTTGGTAACTAGACTGAATCCCGCATGGAAAACCTGCAACATATATTGGCCTGACTGAATATTTTTGAAAACATATTTCCCGTCGTCATCTGTAAAACCAAATCCCGCCGAACTGCTATCTGAAGATTTCAAGAGAACAACACTCGCATAATCAACCGCGGATTTGTTTTTTAAATCTAAAATTTTACCGGTTACTTGAACATTTTGACTGCTTGCTGTGTTTGCTGATAGAAGAATTAGCAAAACAAACAGACAAAGGTTAATTAGGTTCTGAGGTCTCATTTGACAAATGTATTCTAGTAAAGGAAACCAACGTTTGAAGAGCCATTATTGTTCGACAAATGTCATAAAAATTACTACAGGCTTTTTACCTACCTTTGCGCCAGGTTAAAACAGGGCTTGACTTTGTTTATTAATCAAACAGTTTATGAGTTTAAAAACAGTACAATTTCCAAGACCATCGGCAGGCGACTTTTACAACACAGCCCGCAAAAGAGTACACGACTATTTTAAAGAAAAAGGTATTTCTAAGCATGCGAATGCTAGTATGGTTTTTAAAACAATAGCCATGCTATTAATTTACTTCGTTCCCTATTTCTTAATGGTAACAGGAGTGTTTACCAACATATGGCTAATATATGTTTGTTGGGCACTTATGGGCTTTGGAATGGCAGGCATCGGTTTGTCAATTATGCACGATGCAAATCATGGGGCTTATTCTAAGAACAGACAAATCAACACCATCATTGGCCAAGTTATATGGTTTGTTGGGGGTTCTAGTGTGAACTGGAAAATACAACATAACGTATTACACCATTCTTTCACAAATGTGGATCACATGGATGAAGATTTGGAAACCATTCCAATCCTTCGATTTTCGCCACACAAAAAGCACATGAAAATTCAGAAATACCAGTTTATCTATGCTTGGTTTTTCTACGGTCTAATGACTATCATGTGGGCTACCGTTAAAGACTTTAACCAGTTAAACCGGTACAAAAAGAAAGACCTTATCAAAACGCAAAAGAAAAGCTACGCCAGATTGTTATCCGAATTGATTATCGTGAAATCAATCTATTATGTGTTGTTTTTAGTTATTCCGTTGATTTTCGTTCCACTTGCTTGGTGGCAAATCGTTCTTGGATTTTTAGCCATGCACTGGATTGCTGGCTTTATCCTTGCGGCAATTTTCCAACCAGCACACGTAACGCCTGATGCGTCATTCCCATTACCAGACGACCAAGGCAACATGGAAAACAAATGGGCTATTCACCAATTAATGACCACGATGAACTTTGCTCCAAAGAGCAGACTTTTTTCTTGGTATGTTGGTGGGCTTAACTATCAAGTTGAACACCATCTATTTCCTAATATTTGTCATATACACTACAAGCGTATATCAGAAATTGTAAAGAAGACAGCAGAAGAATTCAACCTTCCGTATTACTCTCAACCCACATTTTTAGGGGCATTAAAAGCACACAATTCGCTGTTAAAGCAATTGGGTAAAGCTTAATATCTATAAAATATTTTTACAAGCACATCAATTGTATTGATGTGCTTTTTTGTGCAATATGGTTTTGTCTTTTGTACCTTGGATTTTAGTTAATACAAGCAGACAAATGAAAAAAATAACTCTTCTCTTCGGACTCATTATTACCCTATTTTTTCAATCAAACGCGCAACACCGTTTTAATTATTCCATTTCGTTAAACCCGATTACCGTTGACCAGTTACCTGGCTTGCACTCTTTCGCTTTTGGACAGCACGAGAACAAGTGGGTACTTATCGGTGGTCGCACGGACGGGTTGCATGCCAGGCAGCCATTCGCTTCATTTCCTAAAAGCGATAACAATACACGTATTTATGTTGTAGACATTTCCGCTAAAAAGATGTGGTCAGCTTCTATAACCACATTGTCAAACGCGTTGAGCGAACAATTGCAATCAACAAATATGAATTTCCATCAAATCGAGGATACATTATATGTTATCGGTGGTTATGGTTATTCCGATACAAAGCAAGACCACATCACCTATCCATATCTAACCACAATAACCGTTTCTAGTTTAATTGACGACGTCATCAATGGAAACGCAATTGCTGATAACTTCCAGCAACTGGAAGATTCGGTTTTTGCAGTTTGTGGCGGACAGCTTAATCACCTCAACAACGACTTGTATTTAGTTGGAGGACAAACCTTTACTGGACGTTATAACCCCATGGGTCACAATACGTACGTTCAAAGTTATACCAATGAAATTCGCACATTTCGGGTTCAAAACAAGAATAATTCGCCCAGTTACTCAAACTACAAAGCGACCAATGACCCCGTTCATTTAAGGAGAAGAGATTATAACTTGTTACCTCAGATCTATCCAGACGGGTCAAAAGGATTTATGATTTCTTCAGGTGTTTTTCAATCCACTGTAGATCTTCCATTCTTATATCCTGTTGACATTGATGCCAATGGGTATTCGCCAAATACAGGATTTAACCAGTATTTAAGCAACTACCACAGTGCCAGGGTCTCATTGTTTGATAGCTCAGAAAACGCCATGCACATGTTGTTTTTTGGCGGCATGAGCCAATACTATTACAACGACACAACCTTGATTAAAGACGACGACGTTCCTTTTGTAAACACCATTAGTCGGTTGAGTAGAAATTCATCAGGAGTGCTCAAGGAATTTCAAATGCCTGAACAAATGCCGGGCCTTGTTGGTTCAAGCGCTGAATTCATTGCAAACGAGACACTTTCTCATACCGATACGGAAATCATTCTTCTTCAACCAAACGACCCTGACAGCTTATTGATTGGTCACATTGTTGGGGGTATTCATAGCCCTTCCAAAAACCCCTTTAGTGCAAACAACACGGGCACAACAAAGGCCTCGGAAACGATTTATGAAGTTGTTCTTGTTAAAGCTGATGTTAATTCGGCACAACCCATAGACGGACAGAATCCGTTTAAAGTTACATTCTTACCAAACCCGATTGTTAACCACATCGGCATACAGTTTAACACAAATGCTTCTCATCAAGTCCATTATTTTATCGCAAATAGTGTTGGACAAATCTTACAAACTGGGTCATTTCGAAAAGAATCAGGGACTATGAAAAACACCATTGAACTCGACAAAAACATATCCGCCCAGCAGCTCATCATTACACTTGTGATTGACGGTAAGTTCTTTATTTCAGAAACCTTAGTGAAGCACTAATAGCTCCATTTAAAACGGACAAAAACTGCATTTGATAAGGCAGAAACCTTATCGTCGACAACACCTAAGAAACTTTGCCCGACCAATGAGAGGTCGAGGTTTTGTTTTAAGCTAATAGATATTGTTGGCATAGCAAATACCCCTCCAAGATCAACGGCTATAATTGAAGCTAAACTGGCATTAACCAAGGGATTTATAGCTCCAGACCCTTGTATAAACAGGCTATACTTATTGGGCATTAAATTTTTTAAATCCAATTGCCCCCCTGCAGATCCAGAAAGTGTCAGTAGCTTGTTTAAGTCATTTGTACCATTGCTGTTATGCAATCCACTGACCAGAACATACATCCCGTTACTAAATGACATATCCCAAGATATAGAAGTTAGTACTACTTGACTAAGGCTGTCTTCAAGTGGTTGAAAGAACGTTGATTCTCCTTTAAACCCCGCATTTTTAATATTACCAGCCCAACCGAAACCTAACGCAACATCTTGATTGTATTTACCTGCTAATACTTGGAAGTCGTAATTCTTCTTATTGAAACGATACATTCCAGCAAATACTGCGTCATCAAAGTCTTCCGTAATCTTATAGGCAAACTGAACACTGCTGTTGTTTTTCAAATAACGTTGCACTTTGACAGCATCAGAACCGGGTCGTTCTTCGTAATCAAAATCAGCATAATTCAGCACGTTGAATAAATCATTCGGGTTCCAAACGATGTTTTGTCCCCAATTAATACGTTGACGGCCAAGTCGTATATCCCACTTGTTAGTTGAATAATTCAGACACAATCGGTCAATAGCGGTGTGTGCTACAAAATTTCCGGTGTTAATCCAACTCCAACTCATGTCGATGAGCCCTGGGTCTTGCTCAAGCAAATCGCCGTAACCAGGCGCATACTTCATAAATTCACCGTAGAATGCCCGATTTCGCAGCTCTAAACCAAGCTGCCATGAGGTATCCAACTGCAACCGTGTATTTAATCTATGGTGTAATAAATTCTGCTGAAGGGTTTGCGTGGTATTATTGGAATCGTTTGCGAACGAAACAATTCGCATGTCTTTGAAATACCCCCTGTAAGAAAAGCGCTCTTTGAGGGATTGCGCTTGACCAAGAGATACCTGACCAAGGCACAGCAAAAAAAATATGGCCTTTATTGGGCTCAAAGCTTACCGTTTTTCATCCTTTACAATCTTCCCATCTTCTAAAGTAATGACCCGTCTTGCCCGGTCAATAACTCTTTGGTCGTGGGTAGAAAAAATGAACGTTACGTTTTCCTCTTGATTTAGTTTGAGCATGAGGTCTAACAGGTTCTCTGCGGATTTTGAATCCAAATTTGCCGTTGGCTCATCAGCCAAAACAAATTTTGGTCGAGAAGCAAGTGCTCTTGCAACCGCAACTCTTTGTTGCTGACCTCCAGACATTTCACTTGGCCTTTTATCGGCTTGCTC
>Ga0209630_10002253_pt1 | contig 18928 bp, 14 predicted proteins | sample COG_01_FD_184745 | JGI IMG/M metagenome (GOLD analysis project Ga0209630, IMG submission 184745) | Pelagic Microbial community sample from North Sea - COGITO 998_met_01 (SPAdes) (version 2) | ecosystem: Environmental > Aquatic > Marine > Neritic zone/Coastal water | place: Helgoland, sampling... | reverse complement strand
ACGCGGCGCGGCGCGCGGGACGAGACCGGGGCGCGTCCGGCGCACGCGCGTCCGGCGCAGGCGATGCGGTTAACGGCTAATACGAAAAGAAAACCGTGAGTAGTCAGTGTGGTTGAAGCGCTTAACACCGTGTTTATTACGAAGGTATGAATGAAGTAGTAAGCGTCGGAACTGCGTATTTAGTTTTAACACGATATAATACCAGATAATAATAAGATGAAGGAACCATTATTTATAGGATCGAGTAACATGTATGAGGGAAAAATACCCTTGGATTCAGTGACGTGTGTCAAGAGGTAAACCAAGATTTACGAGTTAAAAGAGTTAAAAAAAACGTTGGATTGGGTGTAAAAATGACAACAATGTATGAGCGAATAGACCGTGGTGTTTGATTAACGATACCAGGTGACCGGACATTATCAATATGTTGTTGACATCGAGTCGTGTAATTTACGGCTATGCCGAATAATATAATAATATTATTATATATTATTATGATATATAATATTCTGTTATTCGTAAGGGTGAGACATTTTTAACGTAATAACATGTAATAACCTGATTATATATTATATCATTACATAGTTAATAATAAGGATAAGTCGCTTATATTACGTGAACATAAGCGGAATCTTTATCCTGTTTGCCCACTGGAGTGATTGTGTGGATCGTAATGATAAAGTCTTTACGTTCTTATAAAATCTTTATGCATAAAAAATTGTCTCACCCTGACAGCCTGATGAATATCAGATGAATATAATATATATAATAATAAGCAATCAAGCATAAGGTACGAATAGTATCGAATAGTATAAATATAAATATTCTGGATTTCAAGCGGGTTGGGCCACCCTAAGCGATAATTATATAACTAGTGATTGGGCTAACGATAGATATCTAACGATGATAAGTCTTGAATTTCACTTTGGAACGTGAATTTGGTAACTATGTTACCATACGACGATTAAATATATTGTACCGTTAGCTCCAAAGTTAAAGTGGTTATATTAATTTAATAGTTAATAGTCGTTAGGGTGGCCCAACCCGCTTGAAATCCAGAATACGTACCTTCATATTATGTCATATATACCTTCGTATAATATCATATTATTATTGTTAATAATAATAAATAAAGCAGCAATAATAATAATATGTAGTATATGTATATAAGCAAGCAAGCAATCAATCAAAAAAAGTACCGAGGGTGTGTGCATGACATACATGAGTGCTGCTTGGAAAGGAACCCATTAAACGACTCGTAATCTCACGTTTGAGGCGTCTTCTCCCGCGAACACCAAGCTTCCAAAGCTGCGAAACCAACGTCGAAGTGAATCAAAATGACCTGGCGTCTCCTGCGTGCCTCATCCAGGCTTTCCCGCCCCTTTGTTTCATTCGGCGGGCCGGCGATCAACAGAGGACATAACCTGGGCATTATAAACATCAGCCAACAACCCGTTTGCTTAACCCGCGATTTCGCGAACGGGGTGAAACACGCAAGGGGCTTTGCGGCCACCGGCGGAGCCAGTGCCTTCGATGGACGTGTCACCCAAGTTATCGGGGCCGTTGTCGACGTGCAGTTTGACGGCGAATTACCGCCGATCATGTCAGCCCTTGAGGTGGATGGACACGACGTAAGAAAAGAGCAACCCACTTTCTGCACTTCCGCATCAATTTTCCCGATTACACCGCACGACCACTAACGTTCCCCGCCTGAAGGTCCGCCTGGTATTGGAAGTTGCCCAGCACCTTGGCGAGAACACGGTTCGGACGATTGCGATGGACACCACGGAGGGGCTCGTTCGTGGGCAAGGGGTTGTCAACACCGGAAGTCCCATTCAGGTCCGCTCTGCTTCATTTCAATCTTTCTTCTTAGCAGACAGTAAAACCCTATTTGCTTTGTTTTGCAGATTCCAGTGGGACGTGCCACCCTCGGGCGGATCATGAACGTTATCGGGGAGCCCATCGATGAGTGCGGGCCGATCGGTAAGCTTACGCGTTTATTGCAAACTCTCTCCAGCTTTCCCCTGAGAAACTGAAATGAAACTCCAGAGACGAATTCTACTCTTGCAATCCATCGCGAAGCGCCACCTTTTGTTGATCAAAGCACGGAGATGGAAATGCTTGTCACCGGCATTAAGGTAAATAGTAGCAGCTAGAAAAGCTTGAATGACATGGGATAATGTCATCTTTTACGCAGGTGGTTGATCTTTTGGCACCTTATCAGAAGGGTGGCAAAATCGGCCTTTTTGGTGGTGCTGGTGTTGGTAAGACTGTCTTTATCATGGAGCTTATCAACAACATCGCTAAAGGACACGGTACGTGAAACTCCAATGCTTGCAGCTGTTGATTGTTACTTTATCGACAAAGGCTGAAAGGAATCCATCCTTTTCTTCCGGCAGGTGGTTTCTCAGTCTTCGCCGGGGTGGGAGAGCGCACCCGCGAAGGAAATGACCTGTATCACGAGATGATCGAAGGCGGTGTCATAAAGCTCGGAAACCAAGCGAGCGATTCCAAATGCACGCTCGTTTATGGGCAGATGAACGAGCCTCCTGGCGCTCGAGCGCGAGTGGGTCTAACCGGTCTGACAGTAGCGGAGTACTTCCGTGACTTTGAAGGGCAAGATGTCCTACTGTTTGTGGACAATATTTTCCGCTTCACACAAGCAAACTCGGAAGTTTCAGCACTGCTTGGCCGAATCCCATCTGCCGTTGGATACCAGCCTACTCTTGCCACCGATCTCGGTGGGTTGCAAGAGCGAATCACTACTACAACGAAGGGTTCGATCACTTCAGTTCAGGCCATCTACGTCCCTGCAGATGATCTCACTGATCCAGCTCCCGCCACAACATTCGCTCACCTTGACGCGACAACGGTCCTTTCACGAGGAATCGCAGAGCTTGGTATTTACCCTGCAGTTGATCCTCTTGATTCAACTTCAAGAATGCTTTCCCCTCTCGCACTTGGAGATGAGCACTATGCAACAGCACGCGGCGTACAAAAAGTTTTGCAGGATTACAAGAATCTTCAAGACATTATAGCTATTCTCGGAATGGACGAGCTTTCTGAGGAAGACAAAATGACCGTTTCTCGTGCTCGTAAGGTGCAGAGGTTCCTGTCGCAACCTTTCCACGTGGCTGAGGTATTCACTGGAACTCCTGGAAAGTACGTCGACCTGACTGATACCATCTCAGGATTCAAAGGCCTGCTCGGTGGTCAATATGATGACCTTCCTGAGATGGCCTTCTACATGGTCGGAGACATTAACGAAGTGGTGGCGAAAGCTGATGAGCTTGCTAAACAAGTAGCCTAGTCTGCGCTGATTGACGACGGCGTGTATTGAATTTCGGTTTTCGAGAAGAACCCTGCATGTTTCTAAAGTGTTTTGTAATTTGAAAGCGTTTCTTCATTTTCACGTGCGAGTCTGCTTTCTATACGGGCGTGCGCGATGATTGAAATTTGCAGGTCAGCGTGATGTAATCGATGAAACAGGGATCTGCGAATCTTTCTACCCAAAGCCAATAACCTCGTGGTGGCCGTCGCGAAATATGAATAGTGACCGATATCAAACATCTACTAAAGTGCTACAGCATCGGATACAACGAAGTTTGGTAGTGCGCCGAGTCTATCGGATTTAGTACGATACATCATGATGTCCAAAGTTGAAAAGGCATGATCTATCAACTACGGCTGACGACAATAAACAATCGGCATTTTGTCAAATTTTGTTCGTGATGAATATGTCCTGAAACTTTAGTCGAGCACATTTGGAATATTACAAATTGATATTACGGCATGAGTAAGATATTCGCCATTTCAAGTTTAATAATGATAAGCTTCTTTGTTGACATTGATTTGGTTTGAGTGGAGGCGCCACGTTGGTCTCTTGTTATACTTGTGGTCCTTTTCTGCAAACTAATCACCTGCGGTGTACACACAAATTGTAGATATTAAATTTCTTGGAACATTGTATGGTGACTCAAGGCGAGCTCACCTTGCGTCCGGGCCAGCGTTGCAAGCCATGTAGCCTGCATATTCTTTTCAACAAGGTGACACAAATGTTCAGATTTGTTGCTGCAACACCAATTGATTGGTGAAAATGCAAAGTAACCTGCGTTTTGATTACATTTATATCATACATTAATGCACGGGCAGACGCGTAAAGAGCAGTGCGTGGCGCACCCTGTCAATTCCACAAGATTTACTCGTTGTCTGGGCTTGCTGCCGAGATTGTTCAAGTATCTGAGAACTGGGAAGTGAGCAAACGACATTTTTTCAGATGTCAAACCATTACCTACTCGGAAAGAAATGGACGCGAATGGGGTCTTTGATGATTCAATTTGAGAGCTTCGCCGAGCGTCCTTGATCCCGACACGACACATGTTCGCTCCGCCCCTCAAGTGAGAGCAAGTACCGTTCTGTCGCGAGCTCGCATTCAAGCTAGCAGACGTGCGGCGCTTCGCCTTAGCCAAGTAACGGAGGTGCTGGCTATAAGAATTAGAAAACTCTGCCCAGTATTGCCGGTCGCAACGTGGCACTCTGTAAATGAACGAATCCCGTCGGTTTTCAGAAATTAAACTCAAGCTGCACTTGTCTGAGAGCGTATATTGCGTTCTTACGAGAAAGAAAACTTCTTGCTTGACGGCATCGGCATACGTTGATATATGTCTCTAGGTGCGAGCTCTGGAGGAGATGCCTATCTAAGATTGCCTCCAACGCCGATTTCGCGAATGCTACCTTCTAGAGAACATCACAGTTTTGGGAGGCAACTGTCGTCGACAGCTTCCAGAGCGTATTTATCAGCGAAAAGTGTCCGTGCACGATAATTGGTCGGCCGTAAAATCCTGGGAGCAGGAAATGTAAGGAGAGACTGATGACCCTGCTGATCGCACAGGCAAATTGTTAGAACTTTCTGAATTTCGGGGCAGATCGGACGTTGAGTTATAAACCGTCGATATCGTTGACTCTCCCAGGGTCAGTCTCTCCTTACTTTCCTGCTGGGATGGGAGCACACGGTACATTTCTTCATATGTATCGTTGATTTTCGGTCGGCAGTTATTACTTCACTGGTCGGTTGCAAATCCGACACGCGCCCGAGCGGATACGCAATAATTTATTATCCATATCTTCGTATAAAATTCAAGGAATGAGCCTGTCAGCTTCAGCTTCGCAAGCACAACGAATTCGTTTTCGTTCCCGATAGCTTGGACGAAAGAAACTAAGAATTACACATAGAGGCGTTTAAGCGACCTCTTTAGTAACGTCATGGCATTGTCCCTGCTGAGAAACGCTCCATTTGGCTCAAAACTGCCTTCGCAGCGGTTTTGTTTGAAAGGTACAAGGAGCGGTCTGTCTCGTCGTTTATTCAAAGCTTGCCCCTTGAGTAAAAGGGCTACTATGCTGGAAATTGGTAAGATTTCACCGTCGACGTGAATAGACGGACACATCTGTACGTCCAAAATACCACTTCAATAGTAAATTTGTCGGGTCCAACGGCCTGATCATGATCAACTTTCACGAGACTTTTTTTGAAATATCACTCTTCCTTACTTCTAAAGGTGAGCCAGTGCAAGAAGGCTACACGGAAATGTTTCCTCCGAAGCGACCCCAAAGGCGTGCTGGCGTTATAATGCATCCGACATCCTTGCCCGGACGTTATGGTATTGGAGATTTGGGGAAGGAAGCTTTTGCTTTTATTGATTGGCTAGCAGATGCAAAGATGCAGATCTGGCAGGTCTTGCCACTGGTTCCTCCAGGGAGGCCAATACCAGGAGTTAGAGAAGACTATTGGTCTCCATATTCTGGTCGCGATGCACACTGTGGTAACACCCTAATGATATCTTTGGATGAACTTGCCTCAGACGGCCTCCTGACAGAGCAAGAGCTCCCACGCCCTTACAACCTTTCAGGGAACGTGGATTTCAATCTCGTGGCCAAAACAAATGAGCCTTTGATAGCACAGGCAGCCAAGCGCCTCCTTGAGAGACCAGATAATGACCCGTTGAAATCTTCTTTTGTTGCTTGGCGATTGCGTCCCGAGATAATATCCTGGATCGAAGAAGCTGCCCTCTTTGATGCAATATGCAACATTCCAAATCTTGTCGGTAAAGACTGGTGGGATTGGCCTGAAGACCTTCGACGCCGAGATCCGACTAGACTTAAAGAGATACGTGCATCGGCGTCTATGGACATTGAAGAGTTTTACGCTACGCAGTTTCTTTTTGACAAACAGTGGCTGACGGTAAAGTCCTATGCAAATTCTCAAGGAATTTCAATTATCGGGGATATGCCGATATATGTTGGCGGGCACTCTGCCGATGTCTGGGCTAATCAGTCTTTGTTTCTTCTCGGAAAAGACTGTAAGCCGACATCAGTAGCAGGCGTTCCTCCAGATGCCTTCAGTGAGGACGGACAGCTTTGGGGCAACCCTTTGTATGATTGGCGTTCCCACTCTGAAGACAACTACCGATGGTGGGCAGGTCGAATTGGAAGAGCTTTGCAGCTGCACGATGAAGTGCGCATTGACCATTTTCGAGCATTTGCCGCTTACTGGTCGGTGGCCGCTGATGCCAAAACAGCCAAAAATGGTGCTTGGATGGTAGGTCCGGGTAAAGATTTTTTTGATGGTATTGAAAAGGCAGTCGGCGACGCGCCCATCGTTGCCGAAGACCTTGGTGTCATCACCGAAGATGTTGTCAACCTGCGAGAGTCGATTAATGCTCCTGGCATGGCAGTTCTTCAATTTGCATGGGGCGGGGATAGTCAAAGTCCTCACCTTCCTCACAACATGTACGAGAACTCATTTTGCTACCCTGGAACGCATGACAATCAGACAACAGAAGGATGGTTTGAGAGCCTGGACGAAGCGACCAAGCTAAAACTGGCATATTATGCAGGTATATCAGAAGCAGAGGGCGCTGCCTGGGGGCTGATTCGTCTTGGTATGTCCGGCGTTAGTAAAGCATGCGTGTTCACTATGCAAGACGTACTAGGCCTTGGCGATGAAGCCAGAATGAACACTCCGGGTGTGGCTGACGGCAACTGGGCTTGGCGAGTAGGCCCTCCTGGTATTTTTTCAACATACGGCCCTCAAGCTAAAAGACTGTCCAGCCTTGCAATATGTTTCGATCGCGTAGCTAACGAACGAATGATTAATGCAGAAACGTGCAAAAGTCAGTCTTCAGAGACAGATAATAGTCAGGTTGCGGCAGATGATGTTAGCAAAGATGCCGACTCAGACTGCAGAGAGAAAAGATTTTTTGGCATATTTTGATACACGTCGACTGTTTATCACATCTTAGACTGGGAGCTCGTTAGCCTGCTCTCGTCTTCCAATGAAACGCATGAACGAATGAAGCAAGAAGGAAGCAGTCCAAGGCACGGAAAATGTGCATATCTTTGTTTCTTGAATTTATTGCGGCGGGATCTGATAAGATCTTAATGATTACCTTCGTATTATTTAATAATAATGCAAGCAAATACAATCAAATACATTTAATAATATATAATATTAAGATCTTAACCATTATTTATTATGATATTAAATGCCTATTATACGTGTATGTACCTGATGAAAACGCTTTCCTGATTTCCTGGTGGAAGTTCAAGCAGGAAAATGTTCACAGTGCGGCCGGAACAAGGCATCTTGACGCCTTTACTCGCCAACTTAAAGAACATCTACCCATTACCGGGCAATGTCTTGGATATGGGAGAAAAGCTCCCTGTGGAGGTACACTGTGCACATCACGCGCGGTAACCCGGCAGTCTTGGGTTTGTTCTCGTTGGTGACAATGTTTGTCGTACCTCTGGCTTCGGGCTCTTTCTTGATTGACCTGACAAATCGAGAGGTCGACAAAGACGTGCGCACAGAGCTCCGAAGAAGCGCAGGGATGGACGCCAAACTGATGGTCTGTTTCAAAGTAGCTTCTTTGCACAACACCCGTTCCTTCGTGGAAATATTCTAGATTGAAGCTGACCCGTGGCAGCAACCCTTTCCAAATATGCAGCAAGAAGCCAACAATGAGCGGCTGCGGCGATTATTTTTCGATCTTGAAAGCAGTAATAGAGGTGAAGAGCGCTGGAAGCTTGCGCTAGACGGGCGCACGCCGGACGAACCGCCCCGAAAAACATTCGGTAAAAAAAGACCCCAAGCACAACAAACTAGCTAGTCTCCGGTTTTGTTAAAACTGCAAGTATCTAGACCCAAGGTACTTGATGATTTCGGCACTTTCGAACATTGCAACGCCAGTGTTCGGGTCTTCGAGGTAGGGAACTTGAAATGTCCCGCCCGTCCTGTGCATTAGCTGAGTCCTGCGAGGGCTGCCTCTTGCACACGGTTGTAAAACATACGAGAGCTCAAGTTCGCTAAGTGTTTCTCGAACCAGTGTACAAAAGGGCGAAGCTTCGTACGCCCACAGCTGGAGTGGTTTTTCAGGCGTACGAGAAGGTCTGGAATAAAATGTTCCAGATGGACCGCGTCGTGAAGGAGCCGTTTCATGGGAACTTCTCTCAGGGCCACGTGCCTCAACTGCAATCTGGGCAAACACTGATGCAAAAGGCCCAGAAGAGATAGTTGGGGGTGGAGCCGCACCATCCAGATATTCTGAATAAAGATATTCAATAATTTGATCAGCGCCTGCAATTCGAACACCAGTGCGCTCATCTTCGAGGTAGGGGAGCTTTGCATCCTCTGCATGTATACTTTCTTGCCTGCTCAACCCGAAAGTTTGGTTTTGGGCAACTGCCGCTGCCAGCCGATTATGCACAGCTCCGTGCGGGCAAGGCTTATGCGTGCAGGAAATATCTAGCATGCAAAGTGCTTCTCGCACACGTCGACAGTCTCCGCAACCCTCAAGTTCAAAGAGCGTCAGTAAAGGCAACGCACTTTCTATGGAGCATTCTGCAGAAAGCCCAAAAACGTCCCCAAAGATACGACCGCACTGCATTTCAGTTTCTATTTGCTCTCGTCGAACCATCCCAAGCGAATTCAACTCGATGAGACGTAAACCAAAACACCGGATGAAGGCATACTGCTGGAAATCGTCAAATGCCACCCATGGGCGCCAGCCATTCACGAAAAGTCCAGTCGCTGCACGGAGCACACCTGTCATGGCAGCCCCGAGGAGGGGTTTATGTTGTCCTTTTGAAATCGCAAATGGGCGAGGCTCAGGAGGTCTGCAAAGCATGTAGTCATGTTCTTTGGACACGAGATTATTATTGATGCAATCAAGATTTCCATCCGGATGCATGATAGAAGTTGCAATATCTGCCAATGGACACCACATCGCATGCGCACCGTACGGGACCCGCGAAGGCAGCTTTAATCGAGCGATTGGACCTTCCTGTATTTTTTTGGCATCAAGTATGATACATTCTGAGCGGCCCTCTGCTGCTGAAGTGTACCTATCACTTTCATCGTGCACGAATAAGACCAGCCATCCATCATCCTCGGTACCATGATCCTGGCTTCCCTGGTTCTTGTGGTTTGAGTGGGACCTCGGGACAAACTGTGCCTCCATACCATAACACCCGCTGCCGTGCTCATATATTTGTTTCGTTCCAGTTTTCATGTCGTACTTTACAACAGCATCGAATTTTAGCTGAGCGTCCTGTGATAGGGACGCGGTGTGAATCCGGCCTGCATATGCATACTGGCTTTCGAGACCTGTATACCCGTCGTTGATGCGTGGAACCTCAACGATGTCATCGAACATCCAGCGTTCTGATACCACCTCTCCTTGCGAAGGGTCGATGCGCCATTCATGCATACGAGGTACTGCCGTGCCTTTTTTGAGCGTTTCAGTGATCCATTCCCGCGTGCCAGTAGCTGCCAAAGCTCCATGGAAAAAACCATCCTCTCTCACGCCGACCACCACGATCTCCCCCGTTTCAGAGTCTTCCCATGCATTCACGAAGTGGTAAACCATTTCAGCATCAGCACATTCGCACCAAACAACTTCACTCATGTTCCCCTGTTTGTCGCGCCGGATTACCCCGAACCGTGCTAGCTGAGACCGATCGTATTGCAGGGGGTGCACTCCTTTTACCATCCGCAAAGGTCGAATATTCATAGAACCCTCAAATAACACCGTGTAGTGCTCTGTCAGGCAGAAATCATGCATAAACGTCGCCCCTTGCAAAGCATTGTGCCATAGCGATTTCAATGGCCCGACATCTCCGTCTGGGCTAATGGAACCTATTGTACAGTGGGGTGGGTAAACAGGATTGAATCCGAAGAACAAAAGATGTCCAGTCCCAGGAGCAACTTTTGGATGAGCAGTAAACGGAACATAAAAAGGTAGAGACCCGTCGAAATCACAAGGGCCTTTTGTCTCCAGCGTCATTTGATTGAGCTCCCATGGTGGCATTGTATCCTGCAAAGCAAACAGTCTGTTCGCGAAAAAACACAGTGCAGTGTTTGCAGAATCTTTCAAGAAGTTACCTCCGAAAAGAAGGTTGGATATGGCGTTTGGAAGAAAAGCGCTGCCACTAGCATTCATCAAAGGCCTGAAAACCCGCGTGCCACGACGAAGCTCGTCGTGCCAGCTGTTTGTACGGACATATCGGTTTCGGTAGGAGAGTTTCCGCGAAGTTGGCTCTCTATTGGTCGCGGACTTGCCATCCTGCAGGTTGAGGCAGCCATGATTTTCAATCTCCTGATCATCAGAACAACAACCAAAGTCCACCGCGTATACCATCCCATCACCCTCAAACCAATGGTGCCATCCACTCGAATGACGCCCTTTTACTTTGTCTTGACCAGGACCACTCCCCCATACTTTGTAATGCTTTTGTGAGAACTTAGGATTCGGTCCAACGTATATGAATTTGCCGCCTGGGAAGTCGTTTGGTAGAGCCCCAATGAACTCAAAAGGGCGCTCGTCGGTATAGACATAACTGGATTGCCCTCTTCCCCCATGTCTAATTTCAACCACAGCACTGGTTTCGTGAATTACGGGCTGGAAGTTACCGCTCAAAAATGCAGACGCGTGCTCTCCATAGTCAGAATCGCATAATACTGGACCCGTGATGAGATCACTCGAGGGCGCTCTTACGGCACAGCCTAATTTTCGAAAAGATGTGGCCGAAAATGCGGGTGCTTTGGACTCTCCTAAAGGTGCGGATACCAGAGACGACGGCGACGAAGTTTCGGTCTTAGAAGTGCGTGCGACAGTTTGTCTATTTTTTTGCTTATTCGCGCGTTGGTGCCTGATGTTGCGGAGCAGGTCGATCCTGACACGTGAGCACGCCATTCGTTGCAACACGGGTCGTGACGCCTTCAAACATTGCGCGAGCAAATGGGTGTAGTAGTTGCAGTTTTGACACAATATCAAACCGAAAATCTCGAAAAAAGATCTTAGATATTTCTGTGCTGTGATTGGTCAAGATAAACAGAGATATCATCATATGATAATAATAATTGTATTATAATACCTTCATTCGAAGCAAAGCAAGCAAGCAAGGTAAAGCCGTAAATTACACGACTCAATGTCATCAACAACACATTGATAATGTCCGGTCACCTGGTATCGTTAATCAAACACCACGGTCTATTCGCTCATACATTGGTGACATTTTTACACCCAATCCAACGTTTCTTTTAACTCTTTTAACTCGTAAATCTTGGTTTACCTCTTGAAACACGTCACTGAATCCAAGGGTATTTTTTCCTCATAGCTACATGTTATTACTCGATCCAATGGTTCCTTTGGAAAAAAATTCAGTACTCACATGGTATCGTTAATCAAGGTCGAAGGTCTATTTGCCCCGTACATTGTCTCCATTTTCGACATCGTTAGCTCAGGAACGTTGGTTTAGCGTTACGTATAGTTGGTCCCTTCTTTTGGACGAAATGAACCGATTTTCTTGAGTCACGTGTTGAACTTTTGTCCGATTGTGTTTACTCATACGTGAGGGCATTTATATGTAATATAACTCAATTAATTCACATTTGATAATTAGACATGTCAAAATCACATCATACCTAGTCTCATCATGTTTTAATTAATGAATCCGTACATGCAAAGGGGCTATGCCGATACACCTGGGAACGGACCCACGCAATCACGCCTATCCACGCAATAACGCTGTTTGCTCGCTCCCTGGAAAATTTTTTATTATTACCGTAGTTAATATTACTTCGTATGTATTATATCACTGAATAATATTGAATAATAACATATATAATCCATATATAATCATGATAAGGGTGAGACATTTTTATTTTATCGATAACTAATAAATAAAGGTCTTATGTATATACGCATTTTTAGCAAGGACATATAATGTGCCATGCCAAGATGTATTTGCCCGTGTGATACGCCAAGATGAGCGGCTTTTATCATTATCTTTATTTAATTAAGATAATGAAAATGTCTCGAACTTATTAATAGCGTAGTGTTAATTAGTATAAGGATTGAAAGTAATTCTATTATTGAACTAACCCTCGACCACAGGGGCAATAGTTAGGCATCACACCCCCATGTTTATATAAATTCAAACGTCATTCTATTATGAGGGATTTATCTCAATAACATATTGATCTAATCACGTTCAAAGCAAGTGAAATTCAAGACTTATTATCATCGTCAGCCCTAAGCACTACTGCAGACAAATAAACGAAGACAAACGAATTAGGAATTTCTTAGCTAGCTAGCTAGTGCCCCCCAGCAGACTTCTGATTTCGCGCCTTCAGATTTTCCTAAACTTAGTAGCGGTGTTGTGCAACTCTCAACAAGTCTGGTTTAAGATCAAGTGGAAGACATCTGCACTCGCGACAGATGGGAGACTATTTCGAATTCGAATACTCCCTGACTCGAACTGCTTTATAGGCTACCAACAGAGCGCAGCCTATGGCTAGTAAACGCGACTGCCGTGCGTTGCAATGCAAGCGAAATGCTCACTGCATCCTTGCTGTGTTCCTCATACTCTCTGCTTTTTTTATCGCAATCCCCGTACTCATTCTTACACTAACGCCTGAAGTGCGCAGAAAAACCTCAAGTAATGATTTGATACCTTCTGTCAACGCTCAGTTGAATATATCGACAAGTGATGGCATGGCTGATGTTGATGTTCAAATACGTAACATAGTTGCGGACAGTGTTGCGCCTTTTCCTGTATTCTATGGAGACCCGGACCTGTACACATATGAAGTGGTGCACAAGTTTCCACATGACGAATCAGCTTTCACTCAAGGATTGATATTTCAATATCCAGATACTTTATATGAGTCGACCGGGGCGGTCGGTGGGCCCTCTACTCTCCGTGAGGTGGACCTTGCAACGGGAGTGGTTCGAAAACAGGTGGCTCTCCCTAAAACGTATTTTGCGGAGGGTTTGACATTTTACGATGACAAATTGTTGCAGATCTTTTGGCGGAACAACATAGGGATTTTCTATGATCCAATGACATTGAAGTCTTTGGGAACTTTTCAGACGCCACTTTCAGATGGTTGGGGCATCACTGTTGTTGATGACGAACTTGTGATTAGCGACTCAAGCACGGAGCTGCGTTTCCTTCAGCCAAAAACTAATGATGAAGGACCACTAAACTTGCTTGCGTCAAAAACTGTACAGGATGGCGGAAGTCAAATAAGATTCGCAAACGAGCTCGAGACTGTTAGAGGAGAAATCTGGGCCAACATTTTAGAGCGGGACTGTGTCATGCGAATCAATCCCAAAACCGGTAATGTTGTCGGTTGGATAAACTTGAGCAGGCTCTCCCATGAATTAGATCCTGGAACTCTTCGCCCGGGCGTCTTGAACGGCATAGCTTACGATGCAACAGGCGACAGAATCTTTCTTACCGGGAAGAACTGGGCGAATCTGTTTGAGGTTCGATTAATTAGGGACAACAGTACGTCACTTGACACTGTAAGGCGCTTGTGCCACCCAGCGAAACGCCTACCGCAATACGGATATCCATAAAAGAAAAACAGAACTCTTGCATGTTTGTCCGCGCAGTTAAGACTCCCTGCAAGAGAAGCGCCATCTATATATAGCCAGGGCAACTTTTTCGTATATTGCAGCAAAGATGTTGGCTTAACTTTATCATTTCCTAGCAATCGGTTGCCCGAGTTGAGTTTCTACTCCGAGAATCTTTGGTTGCGCTGTTTCTCGAAAGACGAAGTGTTGATTGATGTACTTGCTCCCCCAGCCGACTCCAAAACCCCAACCGAAACCTAGTCCAAGACCACATCCCCCACCTATACCAAGGCCTAAACAACCAAGGTTCCCCCCTTCACCAAGCAAGGTCAGGCCGTCAAAATGTAACAATTTCGTCTACTCACCGCCGAAGCCCCAGCCAACGCCGAAACCGCAGCCCACGCCCAACCCTGAGAAAGCAGGATATGTGAGTGGATGTGGAGAAAGATTAACAGAGCTTACCTATGCCCACGCCGCGTCCTTTAATTGCTCGACTTGACGCAGTTGTCATGCCCGTGTTAATTTATTGGGAATGCTGAGGTAATGTTACTGTTGAAAGTTTCGCGCGATATTCAGGGAGCGGGACCACATGCTACACGGGGCCATCGCGAGCCGTATAAAGATATTTAACAGTACTTGTGTTTATTTTCTGGATTTCAATTAATAATCTTAAGCCTGGAGAATATTTAGTATATTTAAATAAGAGGTGATGAAAACAGTCCGTGAGTTTATAATAAGATATATTAAATAAGATATTAAGTAATTCATTGTAATATTGTAAGTTTCGAAGGTATTAATATAATCATCCATACGACTTTTATGACACGACTATTTATGTTAATCTTATTTATAATAATTATTGATGAAAACATTCTTGAAAACACATATAATTGTAAAGTATTTAATAAATAGAATACCTTTCGACCGGTATGATTATTATTGTATATATCTATTTTCGTCTCGAACATATTATTAATATTAATATGACAAACAACATTTTTAATTGTGAATCGCCGCGCGCGAAAACAACTAACGCTAATGTTTTTTCTCATTCTTTTATCCTCAAATACCTTTAGGTGATGTTTTCCAACACCAAAATCCAAAACCTTGCTACACACCTCTGCCGCAATACGGACGAAATCACTAGCCGACCACCTGAGGACGGACGCGCTTGATCCCGGTCAAAAATAAAACCTTGGGAAAAATGTCCACACCACCTGTTTCATTAATCGATGACCTTACTTATTACTATTATATATGACAACGGAAATGAAAGTACAAGTTATAAGGGTGGAGATTAGCAACCCGGCTAAATCGGTAACTTCGAAGGTACCAAGCAACTTCGAAACTTATTACGAATAATGAAGGTATTTAATAGTTACCTTCGAAGGTACGAAGGTAATTCGCAATACGAAGGTGACAGTTTATTAATGCGGTGAACAATGCGGTGCCCCTGTCCTTATTTGATACCGTCGTTACTGCACGTACATCACTGTCCGTGATTATTAGGTGGCTCACACTTCCTCACAGGCAAACCGGTCCTTCGTGGAAATTTACCAAAAAATAGGAGGCACGCAATCGCACACATCGGCAGTTGATGTCTTCGGGTGCTGTAATTCTCACACGAGCGACGTTCTTAGGGACGCAAAGTCTTCTTCGCACTCCACTCAAAAATGTTTTGGGAGGCTGTGACCTGACGAACTCAAACATTCTTCGGTACCCCTACACAGGTCGTGCCCCGCGAGCATGTCGTCTCACCGCTACGGAGAGTGATGATCAGGACATCCGACTTCCTGGGGACGACGATCTTTCCTCATCATTTTTGGAGGAGGTGAAGCGCAGGGAGCGAACCTCGCAAGATGGCGAGAACTACCGGGATGAAGACTTTGACGTCGAAGAGTTGTTGGAGTCCAATAAAAATCCCCGGCCTTGGTTCAGGGATGACGGAGCGCCCTCAAGCGTCAGCGGGAATCAACTGAAGGCGTCTCGTGACCTTCAGAACGAGGGACTAGCTGGGTTTCCATCGAGAGCAAGTGAGCTGCTCACTCTTGGCCTTACTGTTTTTTTCTCTTTTGGGCCAATCATAGCTTGGTGCTCTGTTTTCTTTGTGGTCACATACCTGCTTCTTGGGTCTGATTTCATCCACGGCGGCGAACAAGATGCGAGCATGCCGACGTATATTACGCCGGAATCATTACTTCGTGATAGCGAGTCGGGCGGCAAGCTGGAAAAGCTTTGAAGGAGGGAGGCAAAGTCCCGAATTACCTTCGGTGATCGAGTTGACCCCATATGTGTGGGTTATCATATCTGTTGATAACACATCAATTTATGTCACGCGAGGTTGAAATGGAATGACATTATTAGATTGAGACGGAGATGTGATCAACTTGACGGGCAAGATCAAATACAGGTAGTTGGGATTTGAAAAACTAAACTCTATGACCAAGCACATTCTTGGTCGGTTGCCCAACTTGTTTTTACCCATGGATCTTAAGTGAGCGGCTTAGGAAAAACGTGTTAGCAGACGCCCCCACAAAGGCCCCTGCAAAACTTGCTTCTAGTGTCATGTGAATAAAGAGGTTAGGCTCCCTGAGTGCGACGACTCCAGGATGTGCTTTCTTTGTTGCGGCACACTGCGAAACTGCTTTCATCAAAGAACCGGGACAATTTTCGGACACATAGTTTTGGGAGAAGGGTGGACAGCGCCGCCTCTTGGAAGCTAAGATCTCCATGGCAGCCTCCACGAAGTCTTCCACAGGCATCATGAACATAAGAATTGTTAATATCGGTGCAGTACACAAGATTTATACTTTCTCAAACTGTTTGTGTCGCGTTAACTGACCTATTATTGTCCGGAGTTCATCATCAGTTCCAATATTCACTCGTTTATTTTTATCGTTTGTTGGAACACACCTTTGTATTTGTATAAGCTGGCTTCGGCGAAGGAGCTCGCTCTCTAGCCGAGAAAGTTATTCCACATTCGGTACATCTATCGTTTAAAACTGGAGTAGTTTACTAAGACGGTTGATACAAGTTCTATTGCAGTCCACCATTCTGCGCCACCTGCCTGTGCAGTTGGATCAAAAAGTCCGCGTACGACATTGCCCCCGCGCCCCCGGCACCTCTATCCTCTACCAACGATGGAAACAGCAGAGCCTCAGAGGGCTCGCCTTGTTTGATCACAGTCAGCGTGCAATGGCATCCAATCGAGGCTCTTCGTCGTACTTCGGTAATCACGCCACACACCTGCTTGCTAAGCTGGATTCCCTCGACCAGCGCGGGCTCAAAGTCCACATCTGGTTTTGGTGGCCCCTGCGCACCAAACACTGCGTTTAAGAATCCGTGGTCGATCATTTTACCAAGCCATAGCAGACATTGACGCCCATCATCTACAAGATAAGCACCCCTTGCGTCAACTCTCTCACCCGCAAGCGCAGTTCGTGGAGGCAGCACAATTTCACCAACCTCATTCAGCAAACCTGCCTCAGGGGGCATAACATGCAGAGCATACATTACCGGGTAGAGTCTTCGCAAGATGGCCTCAGTAGGTGCGGACATAATCTCAAACGTCGATCGAATGCGTTCATCCACACTGACATCGCGTGCATGTCCACACAACGCAGGCAACTTTGCAGCACAAAGTGTGAACAGGGGCACCAGTCGCATTCTGTCTGGGAATATGAGCCGATTGAATGCTCTCGCCGCGCTTGTATTCAAAAGCCTGAATTCCCTCAATGCCTGAGATAATTTGAGCTGCATGGCTTCTCTAGCGTCTTGTAAGCGCGCACTGAGCGTGCGCTCGACGGCGAGTCTAGTGAGAAATGCGCTCATTGCACCACCGTCAATGCTGCGAAACATTTGCGCAATGTCCGGTACCACAGGCACTGACATTGTGTGCACCCTAATTCTTCGCTCACCGTCTGCAGTGGTGTACAGCAATGCGCATTGTAGGTAAGAAAGATTGCCTGTTGGTAGCTGCTCATCATGAGCAATCTGCACCGCATATGCCGCATCAGCATTTGTGGCCGGAAGTGCGAGGAGGTCCATGGATCGGACAAAGAAGTGGCCATTGAAAGAGGAGACCCTGAACCCCTTGCTACATCGGACCCTGCAAACCGCTTCCCACGCGGTGAACCGTGTGAGATTGTGCCTGAGCTCGTTTCGAAGTTTCAACCCGTCGCGTTCAACCCGAAACCCCGGGTAATGGTACAGGTGACCACCTGTGTATCGTGGCAGTATGGATAATGACGCAAGGTCTCCGTATGGTGATGCCGAGGCGAATATATCCACACATATTTGCTGTCTGGAGCATTCTGCTGCCATTTTTTTAAAAAAAGGGTCTGCAGGAGCACGAACTAGATGCTCCTTGTCCGTACCATCGTTTTTGTGATCGTCACCACGGTTCAATAGGCGACCCTGTCCTAATGATGGCAAGGTGCACTGAAACATCATCAACTTTCCACCAATGTGGTTCATTGCCATGTAAGCTGCCTGTACTGCGGGCCCCATACACGAATCCACATGCGAGGTGCCCACAAACACATTAGGAAGCATCTCTAACAACGCATCAACCGCATCTCTCGAGTCTCCCAGGTTAACCAGTAGGTCATCGGGTGCTGGACAAAACGGATCGTCAAGCTCGGCCACCACCATCATCTGTGGGGTTTCGCTTCCAGGCTTGAGCCCGTAAAAGTGAATGGTATTGTCGTAAGTAAGAAAGCCTACATGCGTACGCTCTCCTCCCGGAAGTTCGTCTAGTGCGTCCTTTACTGTATTGACGGCTTTTGCCAAGAAGCCGCTGGATACCGCGTTGGCAGAGACATCAAACGCAAAGAAAAACGTTGGAGGCATGGGCGGACGGACCATGTACTCCTGGCTTGCAATGAACTCAACTGTTCCATGCCTCAACTCAGGACGGTCCGCTATATCCCTCCGCGTCCCATTTGCGTCAAGCGTGCAAAAGTAGTCCACTGGCACCTCGTTGGGCAGCTGACAGACATTGCAGCGGA
>Ga0209630_10002252_pt1 | contig 18934 bp, 17 predicted proteins | sample COG_01_FD_184745 | JGI IMG/M metagenome (GOLD analysis project Ga0209630, IMG submission 184745) | Pelagic Microbial community sample from North Sea - COGITO 998_met_01 (SPAdes) (version 2) | ecosystem: Environmental > Aquatic > Marine > Neritic zone/Coastal water | place: Helgoland, sampling... | reverse complement strand
AAATAATTACGCCTTTTATAGAAAAAAATAACACTAGCGTATACGCTCAGTACACGATACAGGTAAAAAATCGAGATGAACTCCAGAGACTTTTAAAAACCGAAGGTATTCCGACAGCTGTTCATTACCCAATTTGCTTAAACAAACAACCTGCTACAAAGACAAGTGAATTCAATCTGTGTGTTGCAGAAATACTGGCCAATAAAGTGATGAGTTTGCCGATGCACCCCTATCTCAACAATTCAGATATTTCATCTATTGTAAAAAAATTAAAGCAGTTTAATTGATGATTTTGATGCGTAAAACAATAATAAGTATGTTATTTTGATGACAATTCTTTAGTGTAAGAGAAGCAATATCAGAAAAACCAGAATTATAAGGAAATTTTATATGATCATTGTCCTCCTCCCAGCTTATAACGAAGAAGAGTCACTTCCTCAACTGATACCAAAACTTAAGCAAACAATGGAGAGTTTTTCTGAGGAATACTGCGTTATTGTTTGTAATGATGGTAGTACGGACAGCACACAAAAACTACTGGACCAAATGAGCCAAGATTTTCCAATAGAAGTTATTCATCACAAAATTAATCGTGGTCTTGGTGAAACTTCACGTGACCTTTTTGAGCATGCAGCAGTCATTGCAGCTGAAGGTGACGTCATAGTACGTTTAGACTGTGATGATACACATGAGCCTGAATTTATACCTAAACTTATAAAACGTGTACGCAATGGCTGTGATGTTGTTATTGCCTCGCGGTTTGAACCAGGTGGCGGGCAAATGGGAGTTAGCAAATATCGTGCTTTTATTAGTCGGAGCGCAAATTATTTCATGAAAATATTTTTTCCAATATCAGGCTTGAAAGAATACTCTTGCGGATTTCGAGCCTATCGGGCTGAGATAATAAAGGAGGCTATCAGTTTCTATGGTAACAACTTTATCCAGCTCAAGGGGCTCGGGTTTACCTGTACTTTGGAAAAGCTTGTGAAACTAAAACTTATTGGTGCAAGCTTTGGAGAGGAGCCATTTCTTCTACGATACGACCAGAAGTTAAGTGATAGTAAAATGGTGAGCAGCGTCACGACACTAGGTTACTTAGTGATGACATTGCTTTATCATTGGCCTTGGGGCGGTTGGCGCTCAGGAATAAAAAAAAAATATAGAAACTGGAACATTTCAAATGATAGCTTATAACCGTATGTAGCTTTTTTAGGTAAATCACATACCCTATAACTATACTGAAAACATCTTTAATCATTCGAGTTAATATGTCATGTGCGGTTTAGCAGCAATTATTTCATCGGGACGACCGCTCAACGATCGACAAGATGTAATGGCAGAGATGCTTACAAGAATTAAATATCGAGGGCCAGATGGCGAGGGATGCCACCATATTCCCAACCAAGCTTTACTTGGCCATAAACGCTTAGCTATTATAGATATTGAACATGGCGTGCAGCCTATGTTGGACGAAAATGGGCGTTACAGCTTAATCTTTAATGGCGAAATCTATAACTATCAAGAACTGCGTGAAACCTTGATTCAAAAGGGACACAGTTTTCAGACCTCTTCTGATACCGAGGTTCTATTAAAATTACTTATTCAAGATGGCACCGAAGCTGTTAGGCAGCTGAATGGTATGTTTGCTTTTATTTTTCATGACAGAGCCACAAATAGCTGGATTATTGCTCGTGATGCATTTGGCATTAAGCCACTATATTATTTAGAACTTAAAGATGAAATTATTTTTGCATCGGAAATTAAAGCATTGCTGGTTCATCCTGATATTACCGCTTCATGTGACGCAATAGCTTTACACCAATATATATCACTACAATTTTGTCTAGATGATAGAACTCTTTTTCAAGGCGTAAAAAAAATAAAACCAGGTTATTTTTATCTCGGTAGAGGTGCCGAAATACTTCAGGAAACCTGTTATTGGGATACCAATTATTCCATACATCGATATTCAGAAAATTATTATTTAGATCAGTTACGTGCCAATATAGAAGATAGTGTACGTCTACAGACTCGTTCGGATGTACCTCTAGGTGGCTATTTATCAGGAGGTTTAGACTCAAGCTTAGTTTGTACTCTTGCAGCAAAACATATGGATACAGCATTACCCATGTTTCACGGACGTTTTGCTGAAGGGCCGGAATATGATGAGTCATATTACGCTAAATTGGTTACAGAGAACACGAACAGTCTCTACTTCGAGATTGTGCCAACAGCACAAGACTTTGTAGATACTTTCCCCGATCTCATCTACGCGCTGGATGAGCCACTGGCCGGCCCAGGTTTATTTCCGCAATACTGCGTGAGTCGTATGGCTAGTGAACACGTGAAGGTTATTTTAGGAGGACAAGGCGGAGACGAGGTTTTTGGTGGTTATGCTCGTTATTTGGTGGGTTATCTTGAGCAGGCAATTAAAGGTGCAATATTTGAAACCCGTGAAGAGGGGAAGCATTTAGTAACTTTAGAATCTATTATTCCACAACTTACTCTACTAAAGCAGTACAAACCCTTGCTACAAAATTTCTGGAGTAAGGGATTATTTGATGACATGGATGCACGATATTTTCATCTTATCGATAGAAGTCAAAACTTGGAAAAAATTTTACATCAAGACACTTTATCTAGTTTTGATAAAACAGAACTATTTGCTGAATTCCAGAAAATTTTTAATCATCCTGATACTGAATCTTATATCAACAAAATGACACATTTCGATCAAAAGACGCTTTTACCAGCGCTATTACAAATCGAAGATAGAGTTAGCATGACAGTCTCTTTGGAGTCACGAGTTCCATTATTGGATACTCGTATTGTTGACCTCGTTACAACCATGCCGCCTCCATTAAAGTTCCAAGGGGGCCGCAGTAAACATATACTCAAAAAAGCCATGCGAAATGTATTGCCAGATACAATTATTAACCGCAAGGATAAAATGGGGTTTCCTGTACCATTACAAGATTGGATGAAAGCAGGCCCCGTGAGAGACTTTATAGGTGATATACTACTTTCGAAAAAGAGTCTCCAGCGAGGTATATATAAACCGGAAGCATTACATGACATGATGTCAAATCATGGTGTAGGCGGACGACAACTTTGGGGTGCGGTTTCACTCGAGATATGGCACCAGAGGTTCATTGATGCCTGCTAACATAGTTGCTTTACCATCCCAGGTAGCTATTAAAAAGCATATAATTTCAGCTTTAAGAGCATACTGGCTGAATCAAGAAAAATTGATTAGACAGCTTCCTATCGTAGATATTTCAGAACCACTAATGAATAAAACACTTAAACTTTATGCGGTGAATTTACCAGATTGGGGTAAAAGTTGTGGTGTGAATGGGGCAATTCTTGTGCCAGCCGAAGCTTGCCAAAAAGGCGACAATTGGCAACAGATTGATTGGTGGCTTGCTTCATTTTTAATGCTTGAATGTTGGCATGAGAGATGTTGGGAACAACAACACGGGCCTATTCATTCATATAGCTTTCGATTAAAAGGTTGGGATACTCGCGTTTGGGACCATGCATGGGTAAATAGAATTGGCCTTTTCCTTCGTGCTTGGGCAGCAGTTATGGTTGAGCAAAAACTTGATAGACTTTTTGACCCGATTCCAGCGGCTAGGATAGTGATGACTCACGATGTAGACGCTGTCAGTAAAACACTACCTATTCGAATAAAGCAGGGAATATTTAACTTTTTTAATAGTGCAAGGATGTTTGCTGAAGGAAATAGAACTCAGGCATGGAATAAGCTCATAACTGCTAAAAGATTTTGGTTTGGATCTGAAAACTGGTGGACATTTGATAAATTATTAGCTGAAGAATCTAGGTTTGGAATTGAGGCTCATTTTAATTTTTATGCTGATGTACGAAAAAAGACTCTTACTCGTTGGCTTTTAGACCCTGGATATGATGTTTCTGATTCGAAAACTAGAGCTTTGCTTTCACAAATAATTAAGTATGGAGCTGAAGTGGGTTTGCATCCTACATTTGATGCATGGCAATCAGCAGAGATCATGGAGCAGCAAAAGAAAGAATTAGAACAAGTTTGTGGTAAAACAATAACAACTTGCCGACAACACTGGCTTAAATTTTCTTGGCAAAAGACATGGGCTGCTCAACAATCCATTGGTCTCATGCAAGATTCAACTATAATGTTTAATGATAGACCAGGTTTTAGGGCTGCTGCTTGCCTGAAATGGCATCCATGGGATCAGACGAAAAATCGAGCGCATACAATATTTGAAGTGCCCACTATGATGATGGATTCACATTTTTATGATTATAAAATGTTTTCCGATGAACAGCGATCAGTGGAAATAGAAAAATGGGTTAATGAGCCTAAGCTAACCGGAGGCGAAGTAGCAGTTTTATGGCATCCTCATACACTTACTAACGATTACGGATGGATGCCTGGCTTTAAAAATATTCTTAAAGCTCTAAATGAACGATAAATTTAACTTTATTTAGCTAGGAATTATGAAGATAGGAATAGATGAAATTGATTTTAGAAAAAATTATTACAAAGTTCGAAGAAGAACAACCAGAAATAGTTGTCTGGCAGATTAAAGTAGTTTGCGCGGTTATTTTAGTATATAAACTTTTATCTAGGGATTTTTCTAATTTTGGGTTTTGGCCAGAAAGTGTTTTGTTAGGCTATCCTTTCGATATTTATACCCCTGATTATATTTTACTGACTGCGATTCCACCACTATTTGATTTGACAACATTTCATTTTATTCACTGGTTTATTCCTTTGCCAAGTGCGGAGCAATTTTATTTTTTACAAAATATTCTCATTTTATCAGCAATAGCTTTAGCTGTTTCACCTATCAGATATACGAGAATGTTAGGAATAGTTGTTTATGTCATTTGTATATATTTATGGGGATTTGTATATCGAGCTGGCCAAGAGATTGATGCTATGTTTTTAATTCAGGGTTGCTTATTTGTCCTCGCTGTCATACCTAGAAAAGCAAATAAAGAAAAGTATTCCGGATATATATATTCCTCAGTACTATTAATATTTGTCTTCTATTATTTTTTTAGCGGGGTAAACAAAATTATAGATTTAAGTTTGATTGAATGGTTACAATTTGATCTTTTAGCAACAAATTCTTCCCTCTTGCTAGCATTTCAGGAGTTAAACTATCGTTCAGTTTTTGAATTTCCAGATATAGATTTTTTGCCTGATATCACTTATACCTTAAGTGCCGCAATAACATATTTTGTTCACTTGGCTGCGCCAATGATATTTTTTCAGAGAACAAAACTAAAATTAATATTTTATTGGTTTTTTTATTCTTTATTTCACCTTATGACAGGTTATGTAGGTATATTATTTACGGCGAATTTTTTTGTTTGGTTGGCGATAATTCCTCTCTTTCCCGACAAAAAAATAAAATTACAACTAGGGAAGTAATTATGGAAGTTTGTATTATTTATGATGGTGAATGTCCTTTTTGCACAGATTTTGTCAAAGCTTCAAATTTAAGAAAACATTATAAAAACTTAAATATAGTTAATGCTCGAGATAAAAATTCAGTCACTAAGAGAATAATAGATGAGGGCTATGATCTTAACGAAGGGATGGTAGTCTTGGTAGATAAGAAAATATTATATGGTACAGAAGCAGCAAGATTTATAACTATTAATGGGAGTGGTGGCTTAAAACATTGGTTTTACAAGATTATTTTATATAATCAAAAAATTGCAGAATTTATTTATCCGATTCTAGTTTTTTTGCGTAAGCAGTACTTAAAAATTGCTGGAAAAGATTTGATATGAAAATTATTTCCTACAGGAACTTGAGCTTAGTAATAACTTTAATTACCATAATTTTGTTATTAGCGTTAGATAATTATTCAGTGAATCTAGCTTCATGGACAACTAATTTTGTATTTTTTCTCGGGTATTCTGATTTTCCCGAGCTATCCTCAAAGCTGATGGCCATGATTTCGTTAAGCGACAGGATTTCAGCATTTGTTTATATACTTATATGTTTAATTGCATTCATAAATTTTAAAGTCATATCAGGTTCCGTTGATTGGAAACTGATTTTTATTTCGTTATTTTCAATTTTAATTCTTAACGGTTTTATCGAGCATATTTGGCTTAGAAGAGGAATTTTCTCTCTCTTATTCTTTCCGACTATCTTATTTTTTTCTATAAAAACGCATCGTTATTTCACCCATAAAGCAGAAGATAGGGCATCAAAAAGAGCCTTAATCTTTTTTAACGCGATTTTCTGGTCTACCTTATTGATCCCTGGTTTTTATGTGCCTCCTTTTTTTGATGGCATCGCAGGTTGGACTACAGCCAATTATTCAGCAAAAGGATATACTGTTCAAGATATCAGAATACAATTCGATGATGGTCATTATGAATGGTTTCGGCCCTCCTTTTATAATCCTATGACACAAGCTGGACGTCCCTTTAGCGCTATAAAAAAAAGAGATAGCGCTTTTTTTTATTCTTCAAAATTCAGTTGTTTCTTGTATAAGTTATATCAAAAGTCACATCTGAGTTTGCGTCGCAATAAGCTTCCAACGCAATTATTGCTCGGAAGTTTTTCTTATCCCCCTCATAATACGGACTCGTTTCCTAATAATGCAAATTACTTACCTGCTGACAGAATTAGCTTATTCCAACTTGTGAAAATCCATAAAGAGGGGGGAGGCAAAAAATATGTCGATATCTTATTTGAGTGGAATGCTATTAACGAGACTTGTGATAATTTAAATATAAATACTAAGTTATGAGGTGCACATTTGTTCATTAGAAATTATTTACCGCAATCTATAAGTTCAGCTTTATGGGGAAATCGAAAACGATGGGGTTTAACCATAAATCAGAGTGATATGTGTTGGCAGGAGTGGCAACGTACCTATAGTAAGTTCTATACGGAAAACCAGCGGCAAGGTATTGGCACTAGAGTAAATGATTCTGGTTATAATGTTATGAATAAAATTGATCTTACAGGTAAACGTGTGCTGGAAATTGGTGCTGGCGACATACGCCACACAGATTATTGGCAAGGCATGCCCTCAGAGTATATTTTGGCAGATATCTCGCCAGAAATGCTTAATAAAGCAAAACTTCGTTTGAAAGAAAAAGAGGTACCATATCGTTCTTTTTTACTCAAAAGATCGGGGGTGTTACCCGTCGATGACGCGTCTATTGATGTCGTAGTATCCTTTTACTCACTCGAGCATTTATATCCGCTTGAGCCTTATTTGACTGAAATAAGCCGTGTTTTATGCTCTGGAGGTGTCTTGATTGGGGCTATACCAGCTGAAGGAGGATTAGCATGGGGTCTGGGGCGCGCCATAACTTCACGTCGATGGTTCAAGAAAAATACAACAATTGATCCAGATAAGATCATCTGTTGGGAGCACCCAAACTTTGCTGACGATGTTATAATTGATCTGGAGCACCAATTTGAACGCATTAATGTTACTTATTGGCCATTGCGGGCGCCTTTATTAGATATTAATCTCATTATTCGCTTTATTTATAAAAAGAAATTAATCCATGAAAGTTAATCCTTATGTGAAGCAAGTAAAACAGACGCTTCCACGTATCCTTGCTATGTTTGACGTAGATCAAACTAATAAAAGTTACGGGCTAGGAGATCGTTATTACTGGGCTTGGGGATTAATTGATTTTAGTAATGGGACTTATCAGGGTGCCACACATGGTTTAGCTAGATTATGGAAATGTGGTTTGTGGCCCTATAAGACTAGCAAAGAGAAATTTATTCAGCGTATCGATGCTATATTTGAGGGTTCAGGAAGGCTAACCCGCAAAAATGGAAGCTTAGAAGAATCTTTCCCTAATGAGGGATCATTTTGCGTAACTGCACTGGTTGCTTTTGATCTAGTATGCACTTTGGAGTTATTAAAAAAAGAAATTGATACTGAAACGTTTGAGCGTTGGCAGCATATAGTTCGACCAATGGTAAGTTACTTAATTGTTAATAATGAAACTCATGCCATTATTTCTAATCATCTAGCTACTGCTGCTGCTGCACTGGTTCGTTGGCATCGATTAACCCAAGAGCCTGATGTCGAAATACGTGCCAGGCAATTGATTGAAGATATTTTGAAGCATCAATCTAGTGAGGGCTGGTTTAAAGAGTACGAGGGAGCCGATCCAGGTTATCAAAGTCTTTGCACTTACTACCTATCAGATATACATATAATTCGTACGGATTGGAATTTACTGGAGCCATTGAGAAAGTCTATTCAGTTTCTGTGGCATTTTGCCCACCCTGACGGCTCTTTTGGTGGCCTGTATGGGAGCCGATGCACACGTTTTTACTACCCAGCAGGGTTGGAGGCATTAGCATTTGATATTCCTGAGGCTGCTTCACTCGCTCATTTCATGGCACAAAGTATCACTCAGAATAGTGTGGTCACCTTGAACACGATGGATGATTCCAACTTGATACCGATGTTTAACAATTATTGTTGTGCTGCTGCTCTTTGGAATAACACTCAGGATGAAAAAAAATTACTGACTTTACCTGCGTTGTCATCGGTCTCTAAACAAAAGCAATACAAAAGCGCTGGTTTATTCATTGATAGCGGTCATCATCACTATACTATCATAGCAACCAACAGAGGCGGCGTGATATATCATTTTGTTGAAGGAAAATTAGTGTTACGGGATGCCGGAGTAGTGGTTCGAGATTCCAGAGGTCGATTGGGAAGTACTCAAGGATATAATCAAGATGTTTGTCCTGTCATCGAAGAAAATAGTATTTCTATTCATGCCCCTATATTTTCTATGCCAAAACGTTTACCTCATCCCACACAATTCATAGTATTACGTTTGTTATGTATTAGTTTATTTAGGTTTTCTTGGACCAGAGAATGGGTAAAAAGGCTGCTTGTCTCTCTACTAATTACAGGTACAAAACCGTGGCCTGTATTTAATAGACGAGAAATCTATTTGGGTCAAACACTAAGTATTAAGGATAAGCTTGATTTAACTAGCGGATATAAGGTGATAAAAACATTACATGAATTCGTACCAATACATATGGCTAGCCAAGGTTACTGGCAAATTCATGATGAAGAAGAGCCAAGAATATGATTTCAAGATTTAAGCCTCAACTTGGAGTCCAAGAATTTCTAGCCCTGTTTCGTAGAAATACTGGCGCCGTTAAAAAATTTGAGCACGCATTTGCCAAAGAGTTTGATGCAGTTGACGCTGTCGCTTTCCCCTATGGCCGAAGCGCACTCTGGGCTTTTTTGAATGCAGTGGGAGTTAAAAATTATGAAGTAGTGATGCCGGCATACACTTGCTCTGTGGTCGCTCATGCAGTTTCGTTAAGCGGCAATAAACCTCGTTTTGTCGATATCCAACTCAGCGACTATAATATGAATTTGGATTTGCTCCCAACAGCCATAAATGAAAACACACGTGCCATCGTTGCTACTCATTTGTTTGGTTACCCTTCAGATATTAATCGTGTTGAAGCTATTGTTGCTGAAGCCGAGGCACAATATGGCCATAAGATTTGGTTGATTCAAGATTGCGCTCACTCTTTTGGGGCGACATGGCAAGGTCAGCTAGTCGGCTCATCAGGTGATGTTGGTTTATATGCACTTAATATCAGTAAAACGATGACAGCTATTTTTGGCGGCATACTTACGTTTCAAGATCAAAAACTGGCAAATAAGGTCAGAGAATGGCGTGACCAACATTTCTGTAAGCCAGGTATTTTCAAGCCGTGGTTGCGACGTCTTTATCTGCTTGCTGTCTACTTTGCGTTTAATAAGTATATTTATAGTCTTACTAAATGGTTGCAGCACAAAACTCCATTACTGGATAAGTTAACGAAGTTCTATCATTTAGATGGCACCATTCATTTTCCGCCGGATTATCTAGATAAAATGCTCGATATAGAGGCAGCAGTTGGCTTAGAACAATTAAAAAAATATCCGATGATTATTAACCAGCGACGAAAAATTGCTACACGTTACGACCAGTGTCTTCCTCGAAAAGATGGATGGATATTTCCTCCCATCATAAAGGGAGCAACATACTCACACTATGTGGTAAGAGTACCTAATCGACAGGCCTGTATTATGCATATGGCTAAAAACTCAGTAGAGCTAGGTGAGCTTATACAGTACAGTGTGCCTAATTTACCTGGATATTCCAATATAGTGTGTGATCAAGATGACTGTAGCCGCTCCGATATGGCTAGTGGGACCACCGTCAATATTCCCATTTATCCTGGATTTTCTCAGAAAAAGCTTCAAGAGGCCATAGATGCTATTTGATAAGTATTCAATAAACAGCGAGCTTATGCTAGAGGAACTGGATGAAAGCTTCGTAGATGAGATTGCAGCACTTCATAAAAATTCATTAAGTGAAGGAATAATGACCGCATTGGGTAACAGGGCTCTCGTTCACTATTATCTGTATGTTTTGAAACATCACTCGCAGCTTTTGATTGGAGCGATTTTCAGAGGAAAATTAGTAGGATTTTTTCAGCTATCGTATACACCTGTCAGGGCTTTTAGTGTTCTTTGCTCTCACCCATCAACACTTTTGTATATTATAACACTCGCATTGTTTAACACTAAGCTTTTCATTGGTGCGATTATGTTACTATTTAATCATCAAGAAAAAACTTCAAAAATTATTTGATGCAAGAGTGATTGCAACTAAAGTTATTTTGGGTAAAGAATACTGGCATTTAAGCTGGAAAACGAAAGGAAAATCTAAAGAATATGTCCCGATTGAAACAACTAAGTAGGGATTCTCTTATCTATGGATTTGGTGAAATTTTAGCTAAAGGAACCGGTTTTTTACTTCTACCTATTTATACACGAATTTTTTCACCAGCTGACTATGGAGCCATAGAAATGCTTACCGTGCTCAGCAGTTTTTTAACCGCCTTTTTGGTAATGGGCATGGACTCTGCACAGTCATTTTTCTTTTTTAAGGAAAAAAAAATGGGGAAAATAGCGCAGAGACAGTTAGTTTCAGCAATTTTGCAATGGCGTTTAATTTGGGGAACTGGGATTGTTACTCTAGCAACAATCTGTTCACCTCTTCTCAATTACTGGCTCTTCGATAGCATGTTGAGTTGGCAATACTTTGCAGCTGCATTTGCAGCTGCATTGTTTAGCACAGTTATGAGCCAGAGTATTGAAATATTTCGTCTGTTATATAGACCTTGGGCTTATGTGCTTGTTGCTATGTTTGGCTCTATATTCACTGCTGCGATAATTCTTACTTTGGTGATGTCATTTAGACAGGGTATATGGGGGTATTTCTCGGGGGCAACTATAGGCTCTGCTGTAACAGCAATTTTTGGGTGGTTTTTAATTCGCGATTACATTGAATTTAGTAGGCTTCATACACAATGGTGGCCACGTTTGCTGCGCTTTGGTTTACCTTTATTACCAGCCGGTTTAGGTTTCTATGTTATGAGTACAACCGATCGTTGGTTTATTCAGCACCACTTTGGAGCAGATGAGCTTGGCCTCTATGCTGTTGGAGCCAAATTTGCTTTGCTATTAACCGTTGTCATTGAAGCCTTTCGTAAAGCCTGGTGGCCAATAGCGATGGATGCGATGCATAGTGAGGACGGTCCTGAGACATACCGAATGATAGCTAGACTATACGTTGGAATAGGAGTTATAGGGGTTGTTATACTAGGCTTTATTTCACCCTGGCTGGTGAAGTGGGTCGTGGGCCCACAGTTTTATTCCTCTTGGCCGATTATTGGTGTGCTTGCATGGCAATCATTATTTTATGGCGTTTTTTTGGTTGTATCAGCAGGAATTTGGAAAACGGAAAAAACATATTTAAACATGTATTTGATGATTATGGCTGGAGTGGTCAATGTTATATTAAATGCCTTCTTGGTCCCTAAATATGGTGGTATGGGGGCTGCAATTGCAACTGCATTAACTTTTTTTATATGGATAGTAGTTTCCGCGATTGTGAGCGAACGATTATGGCAAGTAAGATTCCCCTTCACCATCATGGCAATTCAGATCGGTATTGGAGTCTTAACGGTATTTTGGCTGACTACTCAACATGAAGATATAAATATTTTAATTCAGCTATCTGTTATTACCGCTGTAATAATATTGTTATTGTTTTCCTCTTTTGATGAAATTACACGAAAGACTATTCATACAAAAGTCATTTCAAAATGAAAAAATTACTAGAAACATTAAAAAAACAGGATTTTCAAGACTGGATTTGTTTAGTTTTTTACCCAATGGTGCTTCTCTATAGGTTACCTAAAGCATGGATTAGGTCGCTTTGGTACGCAAGGATTTTAATTACAGGAAAATGGAATCGCTATATGGGGTTTAACCCCAAAAATGCATTGAACAGTTTTTTTTACAGGACACAGTGGTTTAATATCAATAAATACGGATGGAGTGGTGTAAGCTCCGTTATTGGATTGGGCAATTATCCAATATCTCGGTGGTTTCATTTATCCACACTTTCTAGTTGTCTTTATGCGAATGCCGGTGCTACCACAACACTTCTTGGCACTATGGTATGGGTATTCAGTCATCTCATTTGGCTTAATGATGAGATTAATCTATTTTGGGTGCTATCAATAATTATTACACTTTTTTTTAGTTCAACGGCCTATGCCATGGCTTTTACTCAGCAAAATTATAACATTTTGGGTTGGATGTTTTTACCACTAGCTCTTTTTTTAGTCCTTAATCAATATTACGCTTTAGCTGCCGTAGTTTGGTTTGCAGCTTCGTTAGCCAGTATCACGGTCATTTTTTTGAGTTTACCTCTCATGAGTTGCTTTGCACTTTCTACAGGTGATTATGAAGTATTATGGTTAATGTTGCCTGCCGTTATAAAAATATTTTTTCATTTTCTGCCTATATTGAATAGCAGTGGATTTCGCACAGTTATAAATATAGCTAAATTAATCGGTTTTACTCAACGCGAAGTACGCTATAAGCGTCATTCTATGAAATGGACTATTTTTAATCTATATTTTACAGCCCTATATTTCACGGTATGTTTACTTCTTTGGTGGTTGACAGATCAGCTACCATTGTTACCGGTTGTTGCTCTAAGTTTGTTTGTAGTAAACCAACTTTTTTTGAGGGTAGCCGATGAACCATCAATGATTATGCTCTTTATATCTACATTAGTAGTGCAAATATTATTGGCTCCACCAGGAATTATAGAATGGGTGATATTTTGGTTGGCAGTAAGCCCCATACCTGTATTTTTGGGCCTTGCGAAAAATAAAGAGAAGAAGTCTAACGTCACAAGCATAGACTGCCACCCTCCTTTTGACCATAGCGAAATTGAAGCAGGGTTTGAAGGTTTTTTTTCAAAGGTTAAAAGCGGTAGCCAGGTACTTTTTGCATTCAAAGACCCAGGAAATATTTACGAACAGATTTTCGATGGTTATAGATTTACTATCGAGGTTCCACTATATGTTGCGGCAAAAAAAGGTATTCATTTGTTTCCAGATTGGTATACGGTTGGTGATACAAACTATCATGGTGCTCGAAATTGCTGGGGCAACAAGCTGTCTGATGTAATTGAGCTTATTAAAGATTGGAATATTGATTATATAGTTATTTATAGGGATCAAGATGAAATTATTAATAGCGATTGGGCTTTATATTTTGATGTAATCGAAAGTTTTAATTGGGCCCAATATGCTGAGGCGTTAAGAGCGGAGCCCTTATGGGGCTCAGATAGGGGTGCACCAGTTTTTTATCTTTTAAGATTAAAGAATATAATTAGAAAAAAGATGTTAATATCTAAAAAAATTTAAAAATTAGCAAAAAATATTGAAAATCCATTATGGATTGGTCACTTGCTCATGGGGTAAGGTAGAGACTTATACATAATATAAAAAAATTAAATTAATCTTTATTAAGACTCTACCAATGAAAATAGCTACTATTGTAGGAGCGAGGCCGCAATTTATAAAGGCGGCAACCGTATCACGAATTATACAAAAAAGAGATGATGTTCAGGAAATAATTATACATACAGGGCAGCATTATGACTCTAACATGTCTGAGGTATTTTTTTCCGAACTAGAGATTCCTGTACCAGACTTTAACCTAGCCACTGGCGGCTTATTGCATGGGCAAATGACAGGTCGACAGCTCGAAGCTATTGAAGAAATTTTGATAGACGAAAAAGTGGAGTCAGTCTTAGTCTATGGAGATACTAATTCTACTTTATCGGCGGCATTAGCTGCGGCCAAACTTAATATTCCAGTATTTCATATTGAGGCTGGGTTAAGGTCTTTCAATAAAAATATGCCTGAAGAATTAAATAGGATATTAACGGATCACTTAGCTGAATTATTATTTCCTCCCACACAAGTTGCCTTAGATAATCTAGCGAACGAAGGCCTATTAGGGGATAAAGCTGAGCTATCTGGTGACGTCATGTACGATGCAGCACTTTTTTATTCAGATAAAGCAGAGACTAAAAAATCTTTGTTGGGCGAAATAGGCGTTCAGCCAAAGTCTTATGTGTTAACAACCATACATCGCGCTGAAAATACTAATGATGAGCATCGATTAAAATGGATTGTGGGGCAACTAATTAAAGCTAGCAATGAAATACAAATTGTTCTGCCTTTGCATCCTAGAACAAAGAAATTGCTTATTGAGCATGGTTTGATGAAGAGTTTATTGAAATCTATCATCATCATTGACCCGGTTGGTTACCTAGAAATGGTTTTATTAGAAAAATATGCAAAACTTATTGTTACTGATTCTGGTGGCGTTCAAAAGGAAGCTTATTTTCATCATATACCTTGTATTACGCTTCGCAATGAGACTGAGTGGGTGGAGTTAATAGAGAATGGAAGCAACCGTTTATGTGAATTTTCAGGTAATAATTTGTTGAATATGATTTGCAAAAAGTATGACGATATTAAGGTAGATTTTAAGCTTTATGGAGCAGGTAGAGCAGCAGAATTAATAGTAGATAAAATTATCCAACATATGGGCTTAAAAAAGTTATAAATGCAACAACAAAGTGCTAGTAACCCCGCAGACTTTTAGGGGAAGTAAAAATATAATTTGTTTAGGTAGATGTTTTGAGAAGAAAATAAGAAATATAAAAAATTGTTTAACAACTCAAAGAAGAAGATAAAAATGAGCGCCTAAAAAAGCCGCATACAAGAACTTAATGCAAGATAAGGCTCAAAAAAATTAATGTTAATTAGCATTAAAAAATTATTTTTCAAAGAAAATTTATTATGACAATAACTGTTATAAATTTTGGTTTAGGTAATATAGCATCAGTATCAAATATGATACGTAAAGTTGGCGGAGAAGTTAACGTCTGCAATACACCTGATAATTTACGATATGCAGAGAAGATCTTGTTACCAGGTGTCGGTTCGTTTGATTGCGGAATGCAGTTATTAAAAAAAGGCGGTTGGCTAAATGTACTTCGTGAAGCGGTAATAGAAAGGCAAGTGCCTATTTTAGGTATTTGTTTAGGCATGCATTTAATGTGTATCAGTAGCGAAGAGGGGAAAGATTCTGGTTTAGGTTGGGTAAAGGCCGAGGTAAAACGATTTGATCTAGATAATTTGGGTAAATTGAAAGTTCCACACATGGGATGGAGTACAATTAAAACAATAAAAGAAAACCCTCTGCTTGATGAAGTTACTCAAAATGAAAGATTCTACTTTGTGCACTCTTATTATGTAAAATGTAATGACGATAAGAATATTATTGCAACTGCTGAATATGGCGAGATATTCACAGCCGCGTTTCATTATAGAAATATTTTTGGAGTACAGTTTCACCCAGAAAAAAGTCATAGGTTTGGAATGAAGTTAATGAAAAAGTTTGTTGATCTACCATGCTAAAACATCGGGTTATTCCTTGTTTATTACTGAAAAATAACGGTTTAGTTAAAACAATTAAATTTGATAATGCTAAGTATGTGGGTGATCCAATTAATGCAATAAAAATTTTTAATGATAAAGAAGTTGATGAATTAATAGTTCTTGATGTTATGGCTAGTAAAGAGTGTCAGGAGCCCAATTTTGATTTGATAGAACAATTTGCCAGTGAATGTTTTATGCCTTTATGTTATGGAGGCGGAATTAAAAATCTCGAGCAGGCTCATCGTCTATTTGATATCGGTATAGAGAAAATAAGTATACAAACATCGGCAATTGAAAATCTAAGTTTTATCACTAGGCTTGCAAATAGATTTGGTAGTCAAAGCATTGTTGTTTCAATTGATGTTAAAAAGAACTGGAGGGGCGTAGGGAGATTATATGCCTCAGCGTATGGGAGAAATGCACATATAGAGTGGCCTACCTTTGCTAAAAATGCAGTGGACTCTGGAGCAGGCGAGCTTCTGATTAATAGTGTAGATTGTGATGGTATGATGAAAGGGATGGACCTAAAGATAATCAAGGAGATCGTTAGTATTGTCGATGTACCTGTTGTCGCTGTCGGTGGGGTAGGTGATTTAAATGATATTAAGCAAGCAATTGAAGTCGGTGCATCAGCTGTAGCTGCAGGTTCTTTTTTTGTTTTTCATGGACCACACAATGCAGTATTGATTACATACCCTGAATACCAAAAACTGGAAACGTTATTAGGATGAAAAATGGATTCTGATAAACCGACTCAAACATGCCGACGCTGTGTAATGGATAGTAGTGCTGAGGAAATAACTTTTGATAATGATGATTTTTGTAGCTTTTGTGTTGAGTTTATTGAGCGCAATAAATGGGTTTTAGAAAGTAATGAAGCATTACGTGACCAAAAGCTAAAAAATTTTATAACTGAAGTAAAAAAAGCTGGTCAAAGAAAACCCTATGACTGTATTGTTGGTGTATCTGGTGGAGTTGACAGCTCATGGGTTCTTGTGAACGCAGTACGACACGGTTTGCGGCCCTTAGCAGTTCATATGGATAATGGCTGGAATTCTGAACTTGCTCAAAATAATATAGCTAACCTGATTCAAAAATTAGACATAGACTTATATACCCATGTCATCAACTGGGATTTGTACAGAGAGCTAATGCAAGCATTTTTTGATGCAGACGTGATTGACGTCGAACTTCTTTACGATAATGCGATGCTATGTGTAAATTATAAGCTAGCGGAAAAATATAAGATTAAATATATTTTATCAGGATCCAATCAAGCTACTGAAGGCATGAATATGCCAAAAAATTGGAATTGGATTAAATTCGATAAACGCAATATAAAAAATATTGCTAAGCAGTTTAGTGAGGCAAATATCTTTGCTTACCCTGCCATAGGGACACTAGACTTGATCTGGCATAAGTTAATAGGTCGCCGGCATTGGTGCTCATTTTTAGATTATACAGATTTCAATAAGCAAGATGCCATAGATAGTCTAGTGAAAGAATTTGCATATAAACCATACCCCTACAAACATTATGAATCGGTATTTACCAGATTTTATCAAGGGTATATTTTGCCTAGAAAATTTGGGGTTGATAAAAGAAAATTACATTTTTCGACACTAATCATTATGGGTCAGATGTCTAGAGAAGAAGCACTTGAGAGTCTTGATGAATTGCCCTACGCCTCTGAGAAAGAGCTTGAAGAGGACAAACGATATTTTATAAAAAAAATGGGTTGGACAGAAGCCCAATTAGTTGATTATATTAGTCGAGCTGAAGTGAGCCATTCTTCCTATCCATCGGAAAAAAAAATGTGGGAGTTTTTTTTAAAGATGTACAAGCTTTTTTTTAATTGAAATAGCCATGATCATTAAATTTAATATGCAGCTTCATAAGATATGAACAATAAAAATAATGCAATAGGGTATTTCATAGGAATTACAAAACATGTTTGCTAGCTTAATACATCTTTTTCTGCAAGAGCCTGAAGATTAAGATGCCTATTTCTGTGTTATATATCCATCATAGTGGTTATTTCGGTGGTGCCTCTCGAAGTTTATTGGAGATGATTGAAGCTATTCCTGATAAAGAGATTGAACCCTTTTTGTTAACACAAACTGGTCGAGTTGGAGCGATATTTCGCGAGCGAGGTATAGATGTAATTGAAACATTTGGGATCTCTCAGTTCGATCACACACGCTACGGCCACTACCGCTCTTTTAGATGGCTGATTTTATTGAGAGAAATATTTTATTTTCCATTTACGGTATTAGCTATAATTAAAGCGAGACTTAAATGGAAAAATATTGAAATTATTCATATCAACGAAGTTACTAATATTCCTTCTATTATTTTAGTAAGATTATTTTTTAAGTGTCCCATTTTCATACATGTTCGATCAGTGCAGCAATATGAAGACTGCTCTTATAGAAAAAAGTTAGTAACTTGGATATTGGGTTTAGCAAAAAAAGTCATTGCAATTGATATTAGAGTTAAAAATAGTCTGCCAATAGAACAAGAGGTCGATATTATTCGTAATGGATTTAATAAAATAAATAACAATAAAACAGCTAAATATTATCTAAAGGGTAATTTTAAAAAAGAAGTAATGACAATTGCCTTTATCGGAAGCTTAACAAAAATGAAAGGCATGTATGAGCTCTTAACTGCAGTAAAACTTTGTGCCGAACGAAAAGTAAATGTGAAACTTTTAATAGTTGGTAAAAAACCTAAAAAGGCTTTGAGAGCTGAGACATATATTCTTAATAAACTAGACTTGACTTCAAATACGAGGGACTTTTGCCGAGACTTCATTGCGAAAAATAGTTTAGGAGACTTTATCGATTTTTGTGGTTTTACGCTGGAAATAGAAGACATACTTAATGAAACTGATGTGGTTTGTTTTCCTTCACACTTAAATGCTGTCGGTAGGCCGGTCATAGAGGCAGCATTGCATAAATTACCTAGCATAGTTGCTATTGACGATGAGGAGGATGATATGATTTTTCATCAAAAAACAGG